>Ga0209347_1000418_pt1 | contig 111046 bp, 90 predicted proteins | sample AutmiccommuBRH23_FD_187382 | JGI IMG/M metagenome (GOLD analysis project Ga0209347, IMG submission 187382) | Deep subsurface microbial communities from Mt. Terri, Switzerland - Autotrophic microbial communities BRH/23 (SPAdes) (version 2) | ecosystem: Environmental > Aquatic > Deep subsurface >...
CCCGCTCCTGCCTACCAGCCCTCCAGGCGCGCTGAGCGGTAGGGGCGCATGGCGTGCGCCCTTTGTGCAGTCGAAGCGCCTCCATCTCGCCTGGCCGCACGGGCGCGCCCGGCCAGTAGGGGCGACTCGCCAATGCCAGCCAGCCCTCCAGGCGCGCTGAGCGGTAGGGGCGCATGGCGTGCGCCCTTTGTGCAGTCGAAGCGTACCCGGCCGCACGGGCGCGCCCGGCCAGTAGGGGCGACCCGCCAATGCCATCCATCAGGCTGTGCGCGCAGAGGATGGGTCGCCCCTACAAGATTCTCGTCTCTCCCCACTGGGAGAGGTCGGCTCACAGGGTCGCTGCTCATTGGCGACCGTCGTCTGCCGGGTGAGGGCTCTTACCTCTCCCTGTGGGGAGAGGTCGGCGGTGCTCATCCGCCGGGTGAGGGCTCTTCATTCCCTGGTACAATCTTCCTCAATCAACCATCCCACAGGGAGGTTCCCCATGTCCGCAAATGTGACTCCTGAATTATTGAAGGGCTTCCTGGAAGCGTTCAATCGCCACGACCTGGATGCCATCATGGACTATTTCGCCGACGACTGCGTCTTCTTCATGCCCAGGGGTGCCCGGCCGCGCGGCGACCGCTACACCGGCAAGGCTGAAGTGCGGGCAGGCCTGGCAAAACGCTTTGAGGGCCTCCCGGATGTGCATTATGGAGAGGATCAGCACTGGGCCTGCGGCGACTTCGGCGTCTCTGAATGGACCCTGACCGGCACATCTGTGTCGGGCCAGCGCATCGAAGTGCGCGGCGTGGATCTGCTTGAGTTCGAGCAGGGCAAGATCACGCGCAAGGATTCATTCTGGAAAATATTGGAGTGATCGCCAGCCAGACGAAATTCGTTGACAGCTTCCCGCCTTACAAAAAGTTTGGCTCCCTGGTTGCCTATTGCCATTCATTTAATTACCATGTAACATACATATAGCGCAATCAAACCCGCCTGTCGTTTTATTCGGAACAATCGCAGTACAGCCAACAGGAAAACCGCACTGACCCCAGCACATGGCTGCGTCCCTGGAGGAGCAATGCAATCAGAAGTGTCCCCCAAGCGAAAATGCCCCATGGACGAGCGCGAGCGTTTCATCCGGCTGTACGATGTAATCGTGGATATTTTCCGCACTTACACGGCCAACTTCGTGTGGACGGTTGGTCTACTCAGCCTGGCGAATGGCTGGTTCCTCAGCTCTTCGGACAGCCGCGACTTCATCCGAGCCAGCGTACCTGCATACTTCGGGGCAATCCTTGTGGTAAGCACCGTTGGTCTGATCCACACGGGCGCTAGCTGGATGTATTACCGCCGCTCCCAGGAGAAGATCGCTCAACTCATAATGGACTACACGGACCTGCACCCACTGCCCTTCCGGGACTACGAGATTCGCGCCCCGATGCTGGTCATTAATCTGCTCGTATGCTGGTCCTTGGTAACCGGATTGATCACCTTTGTGGTCGCTGCACATACAAGTCTGCCCTGAAGACATGCGAGCTCGCTTGAACCGTACTGCCATACAACCCGCCACGACCATCCATCCCTCTCCAGACGCGCTGAACCGTTGGGGCGCATGGCGTGCGCCCTTAGGTCAGTCGAAGCACCGCTACACATCGTCGCCCCCGGCCAAAGAGCGTACCCGCCCATACGGGCGACCCGCCATTGCCAGCCCGCAGATGAGCCGGAATAATCAATATGCCAGCCGGCAGACTGTGCGCGCAAAGGATGGGTCGCCCCTACCCGTCCTCCCCCATGATTCCATCCGCGTATAACCTAATTCGTGAAATTCGTGGAAAAAATTCGTTGTCCGCCTTGCTTTTCTGCAAACCTCTTGCCTCCCACCCCATTCACAAGTAAACTAATTACAGTCGTTCCGCTCCACCTACTGCAAAGCGAAAGAAATGAGCACCATTCGCTTCTCAACCTATCCCCGCACCAAACCCCCGACAGAGTTTGTCGTCCCTCTTGCCACAGTTTTCCAGTCCCACGAAACTGAAATTTTATTCCCAGTTTCAACTCTATTCTGATATGCCAAATCAAATTATGCTGAAAATGGAGAATTAATATGGCCTTCCGTTTTCGAAAATCAATCAAAGTCGGTGGCGCAAGGATCAATCTTGGTTTACGAGGAGCCTCAGTGACAGTAGGACCAAGGGGTGCTTCAGTTAACCTTGGAAGGCGGGGTGCCTACTCAAATATAGGCATACCTGGGACTGGAATAACTTATCGTTCAAAACTTGGGGGCAGTAATAAGAATCAACGAACAAGTAACACAGCAACAAATTCACCTTCAAGCCACAAAGAAACTCAAATAGTAGAAATTAAATTTAGCGTGGATGATGAAACAGGTGAAACCCAATTCACAGACGTAAATGGTCAACCTTTATCAAGTGAATTTATTTCAATCGCAAAAAAACAAAACAGAGAAACAATTGTTAGGATGCTTGAGTCAGGGAGCGAAATATTTAACGACAGGCTTGGGGTGCTCCTTCGGCCACACCTTGTAACTCCTCCGCCTGATACTCTAATTTCATATACACCTGTGCCATATACGGAGGCAAAACCTATTCCCCCAGATGAAATGAATTACAAAGCGCTCTATCCTACCCAACCAATTTCAAAGGACAAATCTTTCTTTTCTAAGCGAATTGGTTTTCTAGGTAATCGCGTTGAGGAGGAGAACAGGAAAATGCAGGAAGAGTATCAAATAGCTCTTGCAAAAGCCAATCTTGATCAACAGGAGCTTGACAACAAATACTCTTTAGATCGTCAGAGATATGAGAAAGAATTATCTCGTTGGCAAAAAGATAAAGACAGTTTTGATCAGGAACAATTACAGATTCAGAATTTTGTGAATGTTGAGCGGTTATCGAATGTTGGCGCCATGCAGGATTTCTTAGCAGAACACCTGGATGCACTCGAATGGCCATTAGAAACCAATGTTTCTTTTGAAATTACTGATGGTGGTAAACAAGTATGGGTAGACATTGATTTGCCTGAAATCGAAATGATGCCTGGCAAGACATCTAAGGTGAATAACAACAAATTAATTCTAACAATCACAGATATTTCCAAAACACAACAACAAAAAAATTATCTGACACACATCCACGCGATCGGATTCAGGTTAATTGGTGAAATCTTTGTTGCACTCCCATCGAGTCAAGTGATAATTTTGTCGGGATATTCTCAGAGACCCAGTCGAAAGACCGGCCATATTGAAAATGAATATCTTTATCGCCTAAGAGTTCAGAGGGACCAATGGGAGAAGATAAATTTCTCAAATCTCCAAAGACTTGATGTCGTAGAATGCTTTCAGGTTTTTGACCTGAAGCGGACAATAAACAAAACAGGGGTTATCATACCGATAGAACCATACAAACCATAAATTGTTTCTGGAAGCCCAAATATCGTCCAGATGCTGGAAATTATCCAGTATATTCACGAATATCAGCTTTTTGTATATATGTATTATGTTCTGCGAAAGTTAACAACACTGGAAAGGATGAAACATGTTTGTAGAAGCAATTGAAAAAGCGGGTAAATATACCCGACCGATATTTGCAATTTCTCGAAATTATGGCTCTACTCAAGTTATTCCAGGAGCATCCACACTTTTTTTCATAAATTCTGACGGATGGGCACTAACTTGCGGTCATGTAGTCGACATTCTTGTTGCTGCTGAACAGATTAATAAAAATTATCAATCATTTAAAACAGAACTAGCTTCGCAACAGAATGTGAAGAAAAATAAGAGTATATTACATGGGGTAGAGAAAAAGTATCAATTTAATAAAAACATTACTATCGAACTTCAACTACAATTTGTGAATTGTATTGAGGGTTACCTCGAAATTAATTTTTTTAAACATCCCAAACATGACCTTGCTTTGCTAAAATTTAATAATTTTAATAAATTATTGTGTGATTCATTTCCATATTTCCCAAAAGATACAACCAGGTTAAAACAGGGAATATTTTTATGCCGTTTGGGATTTCCATTTCCAGAATTCTCCAACTTCGCCTACGAAACAGAAACTGACAAAATTATCTGGACAAATACAGGTCGTAAGGATAGTCCAATTTTCCCAATTGAAGGTATGCTAACTCGCCATTTACTTGACAAAGATGGGCATGTTTTCGGTTTTGAAATGAGCACGCCAGGTTTGCGTGGACAGAGCGGAGGTCCTGTTTTTGATACAGATGGAAAAGTGTGGGGGATGCAATTTTCAACTCGTCACTTAGATCTAGATTTTGATGTAAATCAAGAAGTTCTACGTAATGGTCTCACTAAGCGCGTCCAAGACAGCGCATTTTTACATGTAGGCAACTGCATACATGTAGAAATTATGAAATCGTTCATGAGAGAACTAAATGTGGAATTTCAAGAAGAATAGGTAAATTTCCCAAAGTTAATCTTCTGATCCAGGTGTTTTCATTGAATCCGGAAATAAAAGTACGGAGAAATATTTTAGTAAGGAAAGGACAAGGTAATGAACAACGATCAGCCAATAAAAACACTAGATGGGGTCAACGGGCAGCTACACCTTTATGCCAACAGGGTAGAAATTGCTCGCAAGGGCGCTTTAGCAAAGCTTACTCAAGGCTTTTTCAAAGGCAATAAGTCTATTTACTTCAGGCAAATTACAGGTATTCAGGTTAAACAGGGCGGCAAATTTACGAATGGATACATCCAATTTTCAATTGGTGGCGGCAACGAAAGCCAAAGAGGGCTTATGGATGCTACCCACGATGAAAATACTGTCATGTTCACAGCCAGACAAAATAAACTTGTTACTGAGATCAAACAATATATTGAAAATGCAATGAATGCACCTGCAGCCTCAGCTGCGCCAGCATCGAGCACTGCAGATGAGATCCGTAAACTGAAAGCTCTGCTCGATGAGAGCATACTTACTCAAGAGGAGTTTGAAGCTCAAAAAAAGCGGCTGCTCTCATAAGTCAAAATAGCCCTCACCCTCCCCCCAAGGACCTCCCCATGCCCCTCCACCTCCGCCCCGAAACCCCTGCCGACCACCGCCTCGTCGAAGAGCTCACCCGCCGCGCCTTCTGGAACCTGTACTTCCCCGGCTGCCAGGAGCACTACCTGGCTCACATCCTGCGCTCCCACCCCGATTTCCTGCCCGAATACGACTTCGTCGCCGAGCTCGACGGAAAGCTGGTGGGCAGTATCCTGTACACCCGCTCCTGGCTGCTGGATGAGCAGGGGCAGTCCATGGATATTCTCACCTTCGGTCCGCTCTGCGTGCTGCCCGAGTACCAGCGCCAGGGCATCGGCAGCGCCCTCATCCGCCACACCGCGCAGCTCGCCGCGCAAAACGGCGAAAAAGCCATCGTCATCTTCGGCGACCCGCAAAACTACTGCAAGCACGGCTTCAAAAACGGCAAGGACCTGACCATCAGCGACCAGAACGGCGACTATCCCTATGCCATGCTGGGCCTGGAGCTGTTCCCCGGCGCGCTCAACGGCCGCGCCTGGAAGTACCATTACAGCCCCGTATACCATCTGGACGAGGCCGCGGTGGAGGCCTTCGACCAGGGCTTTGAGCCGCTCGAAAAAGCCCACCGCTATACGCAGGACATCTTCGCCATCAATATCCGCGCCTACCTTCGCTGAAGCGCGCAGATTCATTTACATGGATTTCCAGGATAGACAGGATAAAGACCCTTCTCACGATCAGGATTAATCTTTCAAAATCCTGATTATCCTGTCCATCCATGTCAATGTTTGGTTTTCCCCGCGCTCCTCACGCCCCCACCGCCGGCGCCCCCGTAACGGTCACTCTTCACCCAGCGCATGCCATTTCTCCCCATCCCAGCGCGCTGCATGGGTTGCAGGCAGGCCACCCGCCTCGCTAAAGTATCCTGCCGCATATAGTTCTCCGCCTGGATCAAATGCGAGGGCGAACACGCGCTCATTGACTCCGTCTCCGAGAGCGTACCATGATTTGCCGTCCCAGCACGCGATTTGCTTTGCCGGGACGTTGTTCACTGAAGTAAATTCGCCTCCGATGCAAAGACGACCATCCTGATCCACTGCCATATCATAAACAGCGGGTGCTTCACCCTCCAATTGATCGGCTATGGTGCTCCAGTCTGAATTATCCCAATATGCGATTAATACACCGGTTGTGTTCGATTGACCGGCTGCGTATAAGTGCCCGGATTTGTCCACCACCAGGCTTTGCGAACACCAGTTTAGATCGCCTGTATTGACCTGCATCCACTCCCTACCTTCCCAATGCGCAATATAACAATTATTTCCTTCCGGTGATGCAGGCTGTTCACCAGAAACATATACATTCCCGTCTGAGCTCACTGCCAATCCATATACATTGATCAGATCAAGACCCTCGCCAAGCACTGTCCAGGTCTGCCGGTCCCACTTTGCGAGATAGCCCATAGGTATCTCATATGCGTAATCTGCCGTTGAATAGTAAAACATCCCTGCCACAAAGAGATTATCTGCTCCGTCCACTGCCATAGCTGTGACAGGAATATTACTGGATACACGGCCTGCCCTGAGTCCATCTACCATGGAGATGAAATTGCCGGTGATATCTTCCCACTTGCTCCCATCCCACTTTATGATGGCTGTCGCCATCCCATTCTCGGTATCTACCAGGATATCTGTATAGATGTACCCTTCTCCATCCGCAATCAATGTGTTCCCTGCTGTTTGAAAACCATTACCCATCTCAATCCAATATTCACCAGTCCATTGTGCATAATGTCTTTGATCATTGCCTTCGCTAAAACCACTGGCATAGATCTGGCCTTGCTGATCTATGGCTAAGTTATTTACCAGGATATTAAAATCGGGGGTTGGAGATGGGATAGATATCGTAGGCGTTGTCGTTTCGATGGGGGTTGGTGATGGATCCAACGCTGCAGGTGTTATGGTCTCGATGGGGGAGGAAGTAAAAGCTGGCGTAGAAGAGGGTTCAATAATTGGCACGCCCGGTGCTGTACATGCTGAGCACAGAATAAGGATGAAAAGGAAAACAAGAGATTTCATATTTGCCTTCCATAGGATGTGTTTGATTTTGTTTTACCGTCTGTTCCTCATTTGTTGAACGTTTGAAGCAAATTGTAGGCCGGGTCTTCGACTTCGATGGCCGCGCCGGAGCTTGTAGAGCAACAGATCAAATACATGACGGTGATAGGCTATATAAAGTTCCACCGCTGCGGCGCCCCATTTTCAGCGCTCGCAGTGGGTGAGGGTTCTTACCTCTCCCGCGTGGGGAGAGGTCGCCGCTGCTCTTGCGGCGGGTGAGGGTTCTTACCTTTCCCGCGTGGGGAGAGGTCGCCGCTGCTCTTGCGGCGGGTGAGGGTTCTTACCTCTCCCGCGTGGGGAGAGGTCGCCGCTGCTCTTGCGCCGGGTGAGGGTTCTTACCTCTCCTTCGTGGGGAGAGGTCGCCGCTGCTCTTGCGCCGGGTGAGGGTTCTTGATTCGTGTAATCCGTTTTATAATTCGTTGACAGCCCTCACACCCCCCAGGAGGAACCTCCATGCGCCTCAGCCAACCCCTCAAAATCCTCACCGGCCTGGTCACCGCCCTGTACATCGTCTCACCGGTCTTCGTATTCTCCGCCTTTTTCCTGCCCTTCATGCTCATCCCCATCGCCGAGCACACGCACAGCCTGCGCGACCCCGAAGCCATCATGGCGCTCTTCCCCCTGCTCATGTTCCCGCTCATCATCTGCATCAATACCCTGCATTTCGGGCTGCAGATCCTGTACATCGTGCTGGTCAATAAAGACCGCCAGCTCAGCGAAACCCCGCGCATCCTGTTCACCCTGGGCCTGGTCTTCATCCCCTTCATCGCCATGCCCCTGTACTACTTCATGTACCTCCTGAAAGCCGCGCCACCCACGCCGGACCCGGCTTTGTAACCCCCAAAAATCATCCACATGGATATACAAGATGGGCAGGATAAAACAGATCGGAGTTTTATTATCCTGTTTATCCTGTAAATCCATGTAAATACACCCCCCACCGCCGGGTGAGGAATCTTGCCTCTCCCCCCATCCTCCAGGCGTCCTGGACCGTAGATACGCATGCCATGCGACTATTTCAAACCCATCGACCACAGATCTCCCGTAAAGTGCACGTGACACAGATACAGACCCGCGGCAAGAAATATCTGTGTGCATCTGTGAGAATCTGTGGTTAGAATCAGCCCGGAGGCACCCATGACCCAGTCCCTCATCCAGCAGTACTACACCGACAATGTGCTCGCTGAATGGCGCCGCCTGGTCAAAGACCCCTACCACGCCATCGAGCTGCACACCACCCTGCACTACCTGGAAAAATATCTCCCGCCGCAAGGCCTGGTGCTGGATGCCGGCGGCGGCCCGGGGCGCTACACCGTGGAGCTGGCCCGGCGCGGCTATGATGTGGTCCTGCTCGATTTCACCCCCGCCAACCTGGACTTCGCCCGCCGCAGGGTCGCCCGTCTGGGCCTAAAGCGCCGCGTGCAGGGGTTCGTCCAGGGCTCCATCGTCGATCTCTCCCAGTTCGCGGATGGCACCTTCGACGCCGTGATCTGCACCGGCGGGCCGCTCTCGCACGTGCTGGACCCCGCCGATCGAGAGCGGGCAGTGGGCGAGCTGGCGCGTGTGGCGAAGCGCGGCGCGCCGCTGTTCGTCTCCGTCATGAGCAGGCTGAGCGTACTTGTGGTGGTCCTGCAGATCGGCCAGCACGAGCTGGAGCTGCCCCATTTCCGCCAGCTGCTCGAGACCGGCGATTATTTCGGCGGCTACGGCTTCACTGCCTGCCACTTCTTCCTGCCCGAGGAACTGCGCCAGCTCTTCACCCGCCCCGAGCTGGAGGTTCTGGAGATGGTGGGGCTGGAGGGACTCAGCTCCCACCAGCGCAAGGAAGTTGGCCAGGTCGCCAAAAACCCCGCCCGCCTGCAGAGCTGGATCGACGCCCACTACGCCACCTGCACCCATCCCGCCGTGGTCGGCACCAGCGAGCACATGCTCATCGTCTGCCACAAGAAATAAACCAGCCTTAGGCCTGCAGTCCCCCGTAGCGCAGGCGTCCACGTCTGCGTAGTTGCCGCCGCCCTATTACGACCATCCCTTATCTCTACCAGCTCTCTCCAGGCGCCCTGAGCATCCTTAGCTGTAGGCATCCTGAGCGGAGCGCTCTTTGCGCAGACGAAGGATTGCGTCCATCTGCCCCTGTATTCTTTACAGGCAATCTGCGGTTAATTTCTTGTTTACCGCAGCAGCAGTACCAGCACCACCGCCAGCACCGCCGCAGCCACCGCTGAAACGGCCATCATCCAGATCGACCGCCGCGTGAAGATCTTCTGCCTGCCCTGGTACAGCGTCGCAATGCCGCTGCTCAGGATCACCAGACCCAACAAATCCCAGCTGCTCTCCTGCCGGAAAAAACCCCGGTAAGCCACAATCGCCAGCAGCCCGTAAGCAATCACCTGGTACGCCAGCCGGTAAGACTGATTTTCCACCGCCGTGGTGCGCTCGTCGCGTAGTATTGGTTGCTCATTCATCGTTCATCTCCATCCAGGTAAAATAGCTGCTCCACAGGTTTCTCCAGCATCTTCGCCAGCCGGAAAGCCAGCAGCGCCGAAGGCACATACTGCCCGGTCTCGATCGAGCTGATCGTCTGGCGCGTCACCCCCACCAGCCTGGCCAGCTCGTCCTGCGAGAGATCCTTCTCCGCCCGGGCTACTTTCAAGCGATTTTTTAGCGTCTCATTTCCCATGCCTTTTTCCTCTGCGCACAGTATAGCAAATATATAGAAGAATGTCAAGTATACCAGACAATTTGCATGGTTAGCTTGTCGCATTGCAAAGCAAAACAGGCATTCCATCTTCGTCGGTTAAGCCTCAAGCCAGCGCTCTCCTGGCTGGTTTAACCAAACGTAGGTTAAGCTTCAGCTTGACCAAACGTAGGTTGAACCTAAAGCCAGCGCTCTACTGGCTAATTTGACCCAACACCTTCCCTGAAAACCGAGTTTTTTCTTGAAAACTCGGTTTCTCATCCTCGGAACTCCTGCCCATCTTCTTCATCTCTCCCGCAGAATGAGCTGGTCCCGGTAGCTGCGACGCATGCCTCGCAGCTGCATTTCGTAGGTTAAGCTTATTGCCAGTGCTCACCTGGCTCGCTTGACCATCGGCCATCCTGCACAGAATCTGTTCGATTCTGGCACCCGTACTCATTACGACCACCTGTGTTCTATACAGGCACCTGTGTTCTATACAGGCACCTGTGTTCTGTACAGGCACCTGTGTTCTGTACAGGCACCTGTGTTCTGTACAGGCACCTGTGTTCTGTACAGGCACCTGTGTTCTTCACGGTCGCTCATTATCAGCCCCCCACTCTGTCTGTTCAAAGGAATAAATCTCGGGAATCTGGCGCAGAGCGCCAGAGTCAAGCTAACAGCTTGACCTACTTTTTATCTGCAATTCGTAGGTTAAGCTTAAAGCCAGCGCTCTCCTGACTAGCTTGACCAGCGATCAACCTGTACAGAATCTCACCCCAACTTGTTGAAATCGCTCCCAGTCGCGCTCTGTACGGCCAGCCGCTATCAACCCCACCCGCTCTGTCTGTTCAAAGGAATAAATCCTGAGTATCTTGCGCAGAGCGCCAGGGGCAAGCTAGCCTGAACTACAGGCTAGCCTGAACTTCAGGCTCGCTTATCCTACGCCTCATCCCAATTCGTGAAATTCGTGTTCAAAATTCGTTGTTAGACCCTCCCTCTTTCGTAGGAACTTTTTCCCTCCCTCGTTCGTCTCTCCCCAATCAATACTTGCGCCGGATGCGCTTCCACAGCCCCGGCGGTATAACTAACCTGTACTTACTCTATGTCTGATCGAGGTGTACCCATGCAAAAACGTAAATCTTCCCTGCCCATCATCCTGGGCGTGCTCGCCGCCCTGCTGCTGGTCGCCGTCTGCGGCGCAGTCGTGCTCGGCGCCGGCGCCCTGGCCTTCTTCGGTATCGTCCGCTCCGACGTCACCCCCATAATCGATATCGACTTCGAGCCCGGCCTCCCCAGCGAGCCGGAAATCTTCCCCTTCTCCGACCTGCCCGGCATGCCCATCCAGGACGTGCAGGTTGAGACCGGCGTCGGCTCGCCCGCCGCAGTGTTTGTCATCGCCAGCGGCGAGTGGGGCGGCCTGTGCAGCCAGCTTGCCGAAACCCAGATCCGCTACGCAGACGGCAACCAGATCCATATCGAGCTGCTCTCCGACCCTGGGCGAGAGGACTGCCCCGCAGATACGCTCGGGCTGCCGTTTAGCTTCCGCATCCCGCTCAACATGGTCGAGATGCCCTCCGGCAAGTACTCGGTGATCGTCAACGGCGTGCAGGCCGATTTCGATTGGACTGGTTCCACATTCTCTCCCGAAGGTCACTTCCCGGATTTCTCGCAGCCAAGCCCCGGCGGTCTGCCCCCCATCAACTTGAATGATGTGCGCGTTGAGTTCGGCGTCGGCTCTCCAATTCCAGTGGAAGTGGCGGTGTCCGGCGAGTATCCCAGCCTGTGCTCCCAGCTTGCCCGCACCACCACCAATATCTCGGGCAAGAACATCGACATCTCCCTGGAAGCCACCCCGCACGACGACACCTGCCCGCCCGATTCTCTCGGCCTGACCTTCGGCCTGCGCCTCCCCCTGAACATGGTCGAAATGCCCGAAGGCGAGTACACCGTCACCGTCAACGGCTGGCAGACCAGCTTTGCCTGGCCGCCTTCTGGCGAACCGCAACCTGATCCAGTCGATCTGGGCGCCGCCGAGCCGGTGCGTATGGTCTACGTCGGCCCGGATGGCAACCTGCTGCTCGTTGACCTGCCCGACTCCCAGCCCCGCCAGCTCACCACCGACGCCGCCCTGCCCCAGGACGCCGAGGCCAGTTACCTGATGGAGTACACCATGCCGGAGCTCTCCTCCGATGGCCGCTTCCTCGCTTACCGCCGCGCCTTTGGAACCAAGCAGGGCGATGGCATGGCGCTGGACCTGAGCCTGTGGGTCATGGATCTGGAAACCCTGGACGCCCAGGAGATCTACGCCATGAGCCCCGGCGGCTACAGCTGGAAGCCCGGCACGCACCTTCTCGCCTACGTCCCCGAGCTGCAAGGCGGTTACTTCGCCAGCCGCCCCGGCGCCATCAACCCCGATTTCGCCGAGAGCATCCGCTCATATGATGCGAGCACCGGCGAGACCGGCGAGCTGGTGCCTCCGCACGGTGGCTACGCCATGTACAACCCGGTCTGGTCGCCCGATGGACGCTTCCTGAGCTTCGACGAGGTCCTGTATATCGAAGGGCGTGGTCCGCTGGCCTACTTCGACTTTGCCGCCGGGGAGTACATCACCCTGGAGCAGCCGCTGGGCAATTACAGCTGGTCGCCGGATGCCGAGACCCTGGTCTTCGACAACATGGTGTACATCGCCACTGGTGTCGAGCGCATCCAGATACGCTCCCGCCAGGATAGCGCAGTCAGCGATTTCTCGCCCGATTTCGCCCCCGGCTATGCCTCCCTGCCCGTCTTCTCGCCTCAGGGCGATAGCATCGCCTACCTGGCAGCCCCTGCCGCGGAAAGCCAGCTCTTCACGCTGTACGTGCAGGGCTTCTCCCTGGGCGCGGCCGGCGACCCGGCGGAAGCCGTGGCGCTGGGTGAGTTTGAGAGCGTCTACCAGCTCGAGTGGTCGCCGGACGGCCGGCGCGTGATCTTCAGCGCTGGTCCGTATGGCGAGCAGTTCATCGTCGAAGCCGACGTGCTCACCGGTGAAACCAGCCAGCTCGCCGGCGGCATGCAGCCCACCCTGTCGGTCATACCCTGATCGCTTCGCTGACCGGGACGCGAACTGCTGCGTACTCCCTGTCAGACCCTTAACATTCTTTTTTTGGCTCTGTTCCATTCGGTAGGTGCGAGGCATGCCTCGCACCTACCAACCTGGCCGTAGGGGCGCATGGCGTGCGCCCCCCCCAATCGCCCACCAGCCCCGGCGGCGCACCGGCCGTAGGGGCGCATGGCGTGCGCCCCCCCCAATCGCCCACCAGCCCCGGCGGCGCACCGGCCGTAGGGGCGCATGGCATGCGCCCCCCCAGGCGCCTACCACCCTCGGCGCGCTGGGCGTCCTGAACGCAGGCGTTCTTTACCGGAGTAGAAGGTGAGCGCATGCAGTCGCAGCGTACGGGTTTTATGATCAGCTTATCGGTTCAAAACAGGAGCATTGCGATGGAAAGTTCGCACGAGTATGTAATCCACACACAGGGTCTGAGCAAGGCCTACAAGGGCAGCAAAGCCCTGGACAACCTGGACCTCAAGGTATCACGCAACTCGATCTTTGGGTTCCTGGGCCCGAACGGCGCCGGCAAGAGCACCACCATCAAGCTCCTGCTCGGGCTGATCAGGCCCACCAGCGGCGCCGCAGCGGTCTTCGGTCAGGATATCCAGCAGGACAGCGTCGATATCCGCCGCCGAATCGGCTACCTGGCCCAGGAGCCGCACTATTACGAGCACATGACCGCCCGGCAGACCCTGGACTTTACCGCCCGTTTTTTCTACAGCGGCCCGAAGAAAATGATCGCTGCCCGCGTCCAGGAGATGCTAGAAATGGTCGGGCTGGAAGATAAAGCCGACCGCCCCATCCGCGGGTTTTCGGGCGGCGAGCGCCAACGCCTGGGGATTGCCCAGGCGCAGGTCAACTACCCCGACCTGCTGATCCTGGATGAGCCGGCTGCCTCGCTCGATCCCCAGGGCCGCCACGACGTGCTCACCGTGATGGAAAAGCTGCGCCAGTACACCACCATCTTCTATTCCACCCACATCCTGGAAGATGTGCAGCGCGTGAGCGATACCGTCGCCATCCTCAACCGCGGCCAGTTGGTCGCAGAAGCGCCTATCCAGGACCTGCTGGCAGGCAAGAGCGGCGCCTCGATTTACCAGGTCACCCTGCAGGGCGATGCCGTGCTGACCGAGAACGCCCGCGTCCGCCTTGCGGACCAGCCCTGGGTGCAGAAGATCGCCGCCGACAACAAAGCCGGCCTGGTTACCTGGCAGGTTCACGTCAGCGATGAAGATGCCGCCGAAAATCAGCTCTTGTGCGTGCTGCTGGAAGAATGCTGCCTGAAAGTGAAAGCCTTTGGGCGCAAGACCTACAACCTGGAAGAGATCTTCCTGAATCTGATTGGTGGAAGCCAGGACACCCCGGCTGTGCCAGCCTTTTCAGGCCTGAGCCCGCTGAGGAGTAATTAACATGGCAACTCGTTCAATATCCGACCGCGAAGAATTCCTGGCAGCCCGCCAGGCGCTTCAGCCCGTGCGCGGCACAAGCCGCCTGGGTGGATTTGGCAATATGCTCGCCAAAGAGCTGGGCGAATGGTTCGGCACCCGCCGCTGGTTGTGGCAGTCGCTGATCTGGTTGATCATCATCAGCGGCATGCTCGGGTTCGTCCTGTTCGCTGCCCCGGCCATCGATCCATCCGGAGCGCCAGACGATATGCTGTCCGTCGGCATGAGCCTGTATTTCTCCCTGGCGATGGTTGCCGGCGCCATCGGCGCGGTGATCCTGGCTCAGGATGAGGTGATCCGCGAGAAGCAGTCCGGCACCGCTGCCTGGATCCTGTCCAAGCCGGTCTCCCGCGCGGCGTTTATCCTGACCAAAGTGCTTGCCAATATTATCGGCGTGACTGTGTTTATCGTGGCCCTGCCGGGCGTGGTATCCTTTGTGGAGATTACCCTGGCGACCGGCTCCCAGCCTGCCTGGCTGCCCTTCCTCGCCGGCATGGGCGTGATCCTGCTGGGGCTGGTGTTCTACATCAGTCTGACCGTCCTGCTCGGTACACTCTACGAGCAGCGCGGTCCCCTGCTGGGGATCGGCTTCGGGCTGATGTTTGGAGGTATGATTCTGGTCAACTTTGCCCCGCAGCTCAATTACATCCTGCCGCTGGCCCTGGACAAGATCTCCCTGATCGTCGCCATGGGGCAGCCCCTGGACGCCATGATGATCTCCCAGCTAATATCCACTGCCGTTTTGAGCGTCGGATTCACCGCCCTGGCGGTGCTGCGCTTCCGGCGTCAAGAATTTTGATGGGTTGAATTGGAGAACTGAGATGAATAATAAATTTTCCTTATTGTGGTTTGTATCGATGACCCTGGTGGTCTCCATGCTGCTCTCGGCCTGCAGTGTGATCGGGGTAGTACGCGGTGGAGAAATGGTCAGCGAGAGCCTGTCGGTAGATCCGGGCGGCGCTGCCAGCGTAAGCGCGCAGCTCAATGTGGATATGGGCGAGTTGAACATCCACAGCATGGGCGGAACGCTCCTGCAGGGCGACCTCCAGTACAACGTCCCCGCCTGGAAACCCGAGATGGTCTACGAAGTCTCCGGCGATAAAGGCGTCCTGCGCCTCACCCAGAAGGATTCATCTCCCAGCCTGGTGAATAACGCCAAAAACATCTGGGATCTGCGCCTGGGTGAAGGCATCCCCATGGATCTGGAGATCAACCTGGGCGTTGGCATGAGCGTGATTGACGTCTCGCGCATCGACATCACCGGCCTGCGGGTCAACACCGGCGCCGGTGACCTTAATCTCGACCTGCGCGGGACCTGGACACACGACGTCGAGATCATTCTAAAAGGCGGGGTTGGAGAAATAACCCTGCATCTGCCAGAGGATACCGGCGTGCGTGTGGATGTCAACATCGGTCAGGGCGCGGTGAACGCCAGCGGTCTGGAGCAGAACGGCTCCACCTACACCAACGCCGCCTTTGGCGAGTCGTCCAACCGCCTGAATATCCAGATCGATTCCGGCGTCGGCGACGTGAACCTGGAAGGCTAACCACCCAATACCCGATCTTGCAGGGTCTCCTCCCTACACCGCCTGAATACGCAACTTTGAGGCGGACTATACGTAAACCTGTACAGGTGATCCAGAATTCAGGAGCATTACCATGCCGTCCAATTATTCCAAATTCCGCTGGTTCTCCCTCCTCCTGGCAGCCGCCTTCATCTTCATGGGCTGCAAGGTATTCAACGTAGCCGTCGGCGGCGATATCGTCACCGAGACTATCTCTATCGAACCGCAGGGTGCTGCCTCGCTAAGCGTCCTGATCGAGATGGACCTGGGCGAGCTGAAACTGCACGGCATGGGTAATTCGCTCTTGCAGGGCAGCTACGCATACAATGTTCCCGACTGGAAGCCTTCCACGGTCTATGAAGTCGCCGGCGATAAGGGCGTCCTGCGCATCACCCAGCCCGGCTCGGATACCAACCTGACCAACGACCCCGTAAACACCTGGGACCTGGGGCTGAGCGAAGGCATCCCCATGGCGATAGAGATCAACCTGGGCGCCGTCATGAGCGATATTGACCTCTCGCGCATCGACGTCACCAGCCTGCGGGTCAGCACCGGCGCTGGCGACCTTAATCTCGATCTGCGAGGCGCTTGGGAGCATGATCTCGATATCATCATCAACCACGGCCTCGGTGAAATCACCCTGCAGCTACCCCAGGACATGGGTGTGCGCGTGGATGTCAACAAAGGCGTGGGTGAAGTTAATGCCAGCGGCCTGGAACAGGTGGGCTCGGTTTACACCAACAGCCTGTACGGCGAATCGGCTCCTCGCCTGAATATCCAGATCGAATCTGGCGCCGGCGATATCACCCTGGAAGGCTAACCTGGAAGGTTCAGCCAGGCCAATATTCCAGGCTGGCCAGTTAGACTGTACGTTCGACCAGTTCCAGACTCACCCCTCGGCGGAAGCATCTTTCACTGCCGGGGGTTATGATGGAGCGCGAAGTTCGCTCCATTGGAGGTGCAAAATGCTTGTGCTCATCCTCATCTTAATCCTGGTTGCGGTCACCGTTTCTATCGCCCTGCTCGAAAGCTTCTTCACCCCCGAAGACCTATCGCAGATGGGCATTCACCTGGGCTACTCCCTGACCGGCAAATCCTCCGCCAGGCGCCCCGCCAACCCAGAGCCGGGCCAGGAGATCCCCACACGCCCCCGACCCCAGGCGGGATAAAACACTTTACGCAACCGCTCTTGAAAACCGAGTTTTTTCGTGCTCGCACTTTGAGCTCAAAACTCGGTTTCTCATCACTGGCCCAGAAACCCGGCTTTCAAGAAAAAGCCGGGTTTTCATCTGCTCAACAATCAAAACTCGCCTTCTCCCCACAAATCCATGCCACAACTCCTGGAAAACCGAGTTTTTTCTTGAAAACTCGGTTTCTCTCCATAAATCCATGCCCCCGGTGCAACCCTGTTGGATATTCAAATTCTTCACCGGTAACCTATTATTGCGGACGACCGTACAGGTTTCCGCCTGCCACCTGCACAGCCGGATTACGATCCAGCGCAGTGCTTCCAACGCTACAGATTGTCTTAGAACCTGTACGGTCTGCTCATGGATCGAGGAACAGACCTTACAGGTTTTACGGTCTTCTGAACCGGTCGGGTCAATATCCTCCCAGGCAGACAGGATCGGCGAAACTATACGGAAACCTGTAAGGTCTATTACCGATCTGGTTTGTAAAAATTGATCAGGGTGATCTTATGGACAAATCAAGCCATATTGTAAATTTAAGATAAATTCTACCTTTTTTAACTTGTATTAACCTTCGTTCCTTGTTAGAATATTCCTATCACTGACTGTTTACCCGTAACTCATTTGAACTTTACTGGATCCCGATTCTGCGCTTTGCGCGCCGCACAATATGAGCCATAAGCTAATTGAAATTAGACGGTTGGCCGATCGCCAGCCTGCCGGTGTTTGGGGTGCATTTCATTTCCGGGGAAATAGATTTGTCATTCAAAGCTGAGATCCACCCAATTTCTGCCAGACCGGCGATCTTTCACCGCCAATTCAGGTTGGCAGTTCTTGCTGCCGGTGAAACCAGGAGGCGCCTATAAGCTCACCTGCCGTTTTCAGCTGACAATCCACTCGATCTACTCAAGTTAAAGGAGAAACCTCGATGAAACACAGATTGTTGCGTGCTTTTTTCGTTCTGACCCTGATCTCGATGTTGGCAGTGTCTGCGGTCGGAGCAGCTTCCCCCGTCAATCGAACCAGCGATGAAGATCCTGGTTTTGTCCCCCGCGAAGACAACCGGCCCGACCCCCAGACCACCCTCCAGCAGGAGCTCAAAGAGCAAGCCCTGCAGGCCAAGCTGAACGGCAAAGCCTTCGGCCGCACCCACGAAGTGGCGCGCGGGCAGTTTGTCGAGCTGGAGCGTGAAGGAGAAGGCGCCCTGTGGACCGTGCTGGGCGAGTTCGCCGACCTGGCGCACAATACCATGCCCCAGCCCGATCGCTCCGTGGACAATACCACCATCTGGGTCCCGGATTTCAGCCGGGATTACTTTATGGATTTACTCTTCGATGAATCCCCCGGCGCAAACTCCATGCGCAACTTTTACATCGAGCAGTCATCCAACCGCTATACCGTTCACGGCGATGTAAGCGAATGGATCCCGGTCTCTGGCCCGGCGGCCAGCTACGACGACGACTTCAACAGCCCGTTGGGCGGCAACCAGGTCTGGTATTTCCTGGATGAGACGATTGATGGCTGGTTTGCCCAGCAGGTCGCCGCGGGAACAAGCTCGGCTGACATCAACGCCTATCTAAGCCAGTTCGATATCTGGGATCGCTACGATTTCGATGGCGACGGCAATTTCGACGAACCGGATGGCTATATCGATACATTCCAATCGGTGCATGCCGGGGTGGGCAATGAATCTTGCTCGCCAGCCTGCGACGACTATGCCATCTGGAGCCACAGCTGGTATGCGTTCTCGAATGGCGCAGGTCCTGATGGACAGGGCCCGGCTTTCAATCTTGATGGCGGTGTGCGCATCGGCGAAAGCGATTTCTGGGTGGGCAAGTACACCATCCAGCCCGAAAACGGTGGTGTGGGCGTCTTCGCCCATGAGTATGGGCACGATCTCGGCTTGCCCGACCTCTACGATACCTCCGGTGGCGAGAATGGCACAGCCTTCTGGACGTTGATGTCCTCCGGTTCCTGGGTGGACACCGGACAGGATACCATCGGCAACGCACCCAGCCATATGGGCGCTTGGGAGAAATTCCAGCTCGGCTGGTTGAACTACGAAGTGGCTTTCGCCGGCCAATTCTCTGAGCACAAGCTTGGCCCGATGGAGACCAACACCAAACAGGCCCAGGGTCTGTTTGTGGTGCTGCCCCAGAAGCCGGTAACCATCAACATCGGCACACCCAGATATGGCGCCAATTACTACTACAGTGGCTCGGGAGATAACCTGGACAACTTCATGTTTAAGGCTTTCTCGCTGCCGGCCGGGGCAACCCTCTCCGCCAGGGTGCGCTACCAGATCGAATCCAACTGGGACTACGCCTACCTGGTTTACTCCACTGATGGCGGGGCAACCTGGACATCGCTTGAGACCAACCGCTCCACCACCACCGATCCCAACGGCCAGAATTTTGGGTTTGGGATCACCGGTAATGCCACCAGCAATAACTGGTACGACCTGACTGCCAACCTGCCCGAAGGCGATGTGCTGCTCGGCTTCCGGTATTGGACCGACTCCAATACGGGTGGTTTTGGTTTCATGGTTGATGAGATCAATATTACCGGACAGGCAGTCGATGGCGCCGAAGCCGATGCGGGCTGGACTTTTGCCGGATTCCGCGTCACCAGCGGCCAGGAAGTCCAGTATTTTGCCCACTATTATGTGGCTGAATACCGGGCCTATTGGGGATACGATAAAAACCTTCAGTTCGGTCCCTACAACTTTGGCTTCCTGGACAACCCATTACTGGGTGACTGGGTGGAGCATTTGCCCTACCAGGACGGTTTGCTGATCAATTACTGGGATACTTCCCAGCGTAATAACAACACCCGCCAGCATCCCGGACAGGGCCTGATCCTGCCGATCGATGCCCATCCCACCGCCATGATCCGGGCGGATGGCGGTGTGTGGCGCAATCGCATGCAGAGCTACGACTCGACCTTTACCCTGGCTCCCACCGATCCGCTCACCCTGCACTATCTGAGCCAGCCGTCGTACCATCCCAGCCTGCCCGGCGTCTCGGTCTTCGACGATCGCAATTCGTACTACGATCCGACCAACCCGCAGGGCAGCGTGATCGTGCCGAACACCGGCACCCAGATCCGCATCCAGAGCATCAGCGCCCAGGGCAACTTCATGCAAATCCAGGTTCGCCCTGGAAAGTAGACCCTGACGTTTGACCCCGTACCGCAAGGTTTTTTAAAAAGAGCCCGTCTTCCTGGCGGGCTCTTAAATGAAAACCGAGTTTCTGCTTTGGAAACTCGGTTTCTAACCACGAATCCATGCCACAACTCTTGGAATACCGAGTTTATTCTTGAAAACTCGGTTTCTTGTCACAAATCCATGTTCCAATTTTAACCATAACAGGCAAACTCATGGACAAGCTGAAAGCCAGTGCTCTTCTGGCACGCCAGTGCTCTTCTGGCACGCCAGTGCTCTTCTGGCTAGCTTATCCTACGGCCGAAACGTAGGTTAAGCTTAAAGCCAGCGCTCTCCTGGCTCGCTTGACCACGTGAAATCAATTCAATACAACATCCAACCACCAGTCTCCCCACGAATCCATGCTGCAACTCTTGGAAAACCGAGTTTTTTCTTGAAAACTCGGTTTCTCCCCATGAATCCATGCCACAATCTGAACCAGACCCCTTATTCGTAGGTTAAGCTTATAGCCAGCGCTCGCCTGGCTCGCTTGACCGAGGCCGGCTCAGCATCGACATGACTTCCAACCACCAGCACACCTTTCGTGCCTTTCGCCCATTTCGCCCCCTTCGTGGTCCACTCTCCCGTCTCATTCCCGGCAAACGACCTGTACCTATGCGCAATTTCAAACAGCTGAACAGGCCCATTATCCAAAATCGAGTTCCCAATCTGGAAACTCGATTCCTTTACTATCCTGCCGATCCATGTAAATTCCCCTTACTCCGGGGGCAGCGTCGCCGTATTCAACCAGTACATACCAATCGATTTCATCACCTCGCGCAAACCGCTGAACTCCACCGGTTTGGTGATAAACCCGCTCACCCCGTTTTGATAGGTATCCACCACATCCTTCTCGGCCTGCGAGGTCGTCAGCGCAATGATCGGGATATGCTGGAAAGCCGGGTCGGCCTTGATCTCGCGCAGCGCCTCGCGCCCATCTTTCAGCGGCATATTCAAATCCAGCAGGATCAGGCTGGGCATCGGCCATTTCTGGCTGTCCTGGTATTCCCCACGCCGGTGCAGGTAATCCATCAGCTCCTCCCCATCCGAGACGACATACAGGCGCGCATTCAGCCGGTTCTCATCCAGGGCTTCGCTGATCAGGTACTGGTCGTCGGGGTCGTCCTCAGCCAGCAAGATGGTTACAGGTTTAGCTTCCATCGCTTACGCTCTCCTTACTCTGACTGGCAGGCAGGCTGACCACGAACCTGGCGCCCTGCCCTGGCTTACTGGTAGCTGTGATGCTGCCGCCGTGATACTCCACCACCTTGCGGCAAATTGCCAGGCCGATCCCCGTACCCTCGTACTTCAGGTCGCGGTTCAGGCGCTGGAAGGGTTGGAAGATGCGGTCCAGGTACTTTTCGTCGAAGCCGATGCCGTTATCGCTCACCGCCAGCGTCACCATGCCATTGGATTCCTGGGGCGCACTGATCTGGATGCGCGGCGGGCGCTCTGCATCCCGGAACTTCAAAGCGTTGCTCACCAGGTTCTGGATGAGCTGGTACATCTGGGTCGGATCAGCCTCCAGCGTGGGCAGCGCCGACACTTCCACCAACGCCCCGCTCTCCTCGATCTGCAGCTCCAGGTCGCTCAGCACATTCTGGGCTACCTTGTTCAGGTTCACCTGTGTGAAAGGCTCCACACGCGTGCCGATCAGGGAGTACGTCAGCAGCTCGTTGATCAGGTTATACAGGTGCATGGCGGCGCGTTCCATGCGCAGCAGGTAATCCCGCCCACCTTCATCCATACTCTGGTCATAGCGCTCGCGCAGCAATCCGCTGAAGTTCATAATCTTGCGCAGCGGCTCCTGCATATCGTGCGAGGCGATCTTGGCGAAATCCTGCAGCTCGCGGTTGCTGCGCTCCAGCTCGGTTGCATACTCCTGGATGGCGGCTTCCGCCTGCTGGCGCTCTTGCTCGCGCTGCTCCAGGGAGTTTGCCATCTGGTCGAAAGCATGCGCCAATTGTCCCAGCTCACCGGAGTCAGCCGCAAGAGTCGTGCGGGCGCTCAAATCTCCCGCCTCCAGGCGCTGGGTGGTTTGTAGTAACAGGCGCGTCTGGCGCATGATCAGGTATTCCGCCAGAAAGAAAGCTGCCACGGCTGCCAGCAGCGTGGCGCTGGCCAGGAAGATCAGGTTGCGGGTGGTGATGCGGTTGGCTTCTGCGTAAGCCACGGCGGTGGGCACGCCCATGATTACGGTCACACTGCCGCGCGAGCTGGTCATGGGGGTGGTCGCATAAATACGCTCGATTCCATCCACACTACTGGAAACCAGTACGCCCCTGCCCTGTTTGAAGAGCGGGTAAAGCGGGGAATCGGCCGGCAGCAGCGCCCCGGTCCACTTCTCTGGCTCCGGGTAATGCGTCAGGTAGTTGCCGGCGTGATCGAAGACCGCCAGAGTGGAGCCCGCCGGCAGGTCGATCTGCGCTGCCAGCTCGTTTAGCCAGCTCAGGTCGATGCTGATGTTGATCACCCGGATGAAATTATCCTCGTAGTCGTATACAGGATAACCCATCGCCATGATGGCTTTGCCAGACCCTTCGCAGATATGATAGTTGCTGACCACATAATCCTGGCTGGCGACCATCATCTGGTAGTGTTCGCAGTCTTTCAGTTTGGTGGGCACATGCGTATTGGGCGCGCTGCACACCACATGCGCTTCCAGGTCGGCGACGTAAAATGAAGCGAATTCCGGGTAATGCTCGAGGAAAAGATGCGAAAACAGATCCTGGCATTCCGTCAGGTCTGCCGTGCGCACCGCCGGCATATGCGTTAGCGCTACCAGGAAAACGCGCGTGTTTTCCACGAAAGTCTCCTGGTTGACGGTCGCCAGTTGGGAAAGGCGCAGGATCTCTTGCTCCACGCTGGTCTCAGCCAGCCTGCGCTGCTCTCGATTGGAGTAGATGGTCAACAACAACGCTGGCAGCGACGCCAACACCACCAGAAGCACCAGACGTACACGTAAGCTGGATAACCATTTCGTCATATTGCCCCACCGCGGGTTAAAATTGCAGTTTCATGCCAGGATTAACAACTATTAGCATTATACATCACATTTCTTTCCGCCGTATTTGCAGCATCCTTACAATCGTATGCGCTAACACCTCGCCCAGTCCTGTTTTGTAGGGGCGCAAGGCTTGCGCGCTCTCCCCCATCATTCCGAGCACAGAGAAGCCATCACGCCCCCTATTGAAAACCGAGTTTTTTCTTCAAAACTTGGTTTCTACTCACAGCACATACCCCATGTCAATTTGAAGTCATCGATCGAGAGCACTCTTCACAACCGAAGCAATCTCCCCATCCCCTTTTGTCATTGCGAGGGAGCGCTCTTTGCGACCGAAGCAATCTCCTCCCCAGGCAGTCTGAGCGGAGCGCTCTTTGCGTAGTCGAAGACTGAGCGGAGCGCTCTTTGCGTAGTCGAAGACTCAGCCCAACCCCGCCCGATCTTCGATCTCCCACACATGATCCAGCGCGTGCCAGGCCAGTCGGCGCACAAAATAGCGCGCCGTCCAGCGCGCCCCACCCCGCGGCCCGATTGTGGGAAGCTCGCCACGTACCGCCGCGCCCAGGCCGCTCAGGGTCGCCTGCCGGATTTGCGCCAGCGCCTGATCTGCATCCTGCGGGGCGCTCAGCTCCGGCTTGCTGCCCAGGGCGCCCAGATAACCCAGATCGCCCTCGCACACATGCGCCACGATCTTCTCCAATGCTCTGCCGCCGCCGCGAGGACCGGTACTGAGCACCTTCCCCTGCGCCGCCAGCACCGCCGCATCCAATGCCCCCCAGATAGCCTGTAGGATCACCTGCCAGCGTTCCAGCTCCTCCGGCGCGACCGGCTGCGCGTCTCGCGCCAGTGCCAGGGCCGGCGCCCCGAAATCGGTCGTAGCGTTCCCCGCCAGGCGCTCGACCACCTTCAATTCCACTGCATCTGCCGGCGCCTGGAAGCCGAGTCCCGTCGCCTCCAGCAGGCGTGCGTAGCGCGGCCCGTACGCCCACAGCGCCTCCAGCGCAGCCGTTTCGTCGCGCCCGCTGCGGCACCAGCCCGGCCAGTCCAGCGCCACGGCGAACGTGCGTTTCTGCACGACTTCCAGATATACCTCGATTGGCTCATGTGTCATGGGTCACCTCTCGCTAAGGGTTGCGCTAAATACCTGCTGCGTGTTCGGTTTAAGAAACGATCGTTGTTGACCTGAGGGGGGCAGGCCAACAACGATCAATTGATTATATACTTATTTGCATAGAATGTTAAGTACCAGTTTTTCATTTGTTGTTTCTCCCCCCGTATTGCGCCTATCCAGCTTCCGCTGCCGGATGTTAGAATTAAGCTGAACCTATTTAAGTCTTCACCCAAAACAGCATGCAGGCAAGACAACACCACCAGCCTGAAGTTCAGGCATTCCTCCAGAAACACCTCGGCTCCCGCGCCTGGCAGCTCACCCTGCCGCACGGCTCCGGGCACGAAACCTACTACGCCCACGCCGGGGAACAAGCTTACTTCATCAAGCTGGGCGTGCAGGTCGCCCGGGTCCAGGCGCTGGGCGAGCTGGGCCTCACGCCGCCGATACTGGCCAGCGGGGCCCTGCAGGACGGCACAACCATCATCGTCCAGCCTTGCATCCAGGGCAGAAACCCCTCCCGGGCCGATTATCGCCAGCACCTGGAGCAGTTCGCCGCCGCCATCCACACCCTGCATTACAGCCCGCAGGTCCAGCGCCTGCTGCCGCCGGTCGCCTCCCAGAGCTGCCGCGCTGCCGGCCGGCGCGCCCTGGACGAAATCCGCGGACGTTGGGAAATCTTCCACGCACAGGTCCCGCAGGTTTCCGGATTCATCGATGAGGGGCTGGACAGCCTCGCCGGCCAGATAGAATCATTTCAAGGCCGCGGCCTGGTCGCCTCGCACAACGATATCTGCAACGCCAACTGGCTGCTCACCCCCGGTGGACAGCTCTACCTGATCGACCTGGAGTCCATGGCGCTGGACGACCCGGCCCTGGATATTGGCGCCACGCTGTGGTGGTATTACCCGCCTGCCCTGCGCCCCCGTTTCCTGGAAATCCTTGGCTATGCGAATGACGAGGCCTTTCAATCCCGCATGCAGGTGCGCATGACCCTGCACTGCCTCAGCATCCTCCTGCCGCGCCGCCACGGCTTTCAGCATTTCGACCCCGCCGAGTTTGCCGCCTCGCTGGCTGACTTCAAAGCCAGCCTCGCCGGCCAGCAAAACCCCCAGGGCTACCTGTAGGGCGGACTGAAGTCCGCCTGGATTTCTCCCCTGCTGCACCCGTAAGCACTTCAGTCCACCAGAGCCACGCTGTCTGGTAGGGGCGCATGGCGTGCGCCCCCGCCCTTATCAGCCTCCCCTACTACATCACGGCAGCAGGTCCGCCAGCGGATTCACCCCCTGCGCCTGCATCTCCCCCAGCAGCACCGCCACCAACGCCTCCTGCTGCGCCTTCAGCGTCCCCAGTATCCCCACCACTGTGGTTTCCGCCGGGAACTCCAGCGCATCCGTCGGCGAGCGCACCGCCACCACCACCAGCGGCACGCCGCTGTGCTGGAGACTGCTCACCAGCTTCCCCTGCCAATCGGCGCCGCTGGTCACCTTCAAGATGTGCGCCTGCCAGGTGAATACCACCACCTGGTCGTAAGCCTGCGCCGCAGCCAGGATCTGCGCCAGGTCCACCTCGCCGGGCGGCGCTTCCCCCAGCGGGGTATCGCCCCACGGCGCCGGGTAGTGCTGCACCTCAGCCTGAGCGCCTTTCGCCTGCAGCGCCTCCGCCAGCGCCTGGTCCACCGCCCAGCCCTGCACCGGGCTGACGATCAGCACCCGCCCCGTCCCGCTCAACGGGACCAGGTTTGCCGGATCGCGCACGATCGTAATCGTCCGCCGGGCAATCGCATCTACTGCCGCCTGGTTTGCCTGCCAGTCCGGCTCCAGCAGGTCCAATTCTTGATATTCGGTCAATCCGCGCTCCGCCTTCAGGGTCAGCACCCGCCGTACCGCCGCGTCCAGCCGCTGCTCGTCCAGGCGCTTCTCCAGGATCGCATCCACCAGCTCGGTGTGCGCCAGCCCGGCATGCCCGGGGAAGTTCAGCAGCAGCAGGTCCACCCCCGCCTGCAGCGCCTGCAGCGCAGCCTTCGCCACCGGCACATCTTTCCCCGAGACCGCCTTCATGCGCATGGCGTCGCTCATAATCACCCCGTCGAAGTCCAGCCGCACCCGCAGGTCGTCCAGGGTCTTTTTGGATAACGTGGTAGCGCTCTCATCCCCACCCAGCGCCGGGAAAGCGATATGGCTGGTCATGATCACCGGCGCTCCGGCTGCCACACCAGAGCGGAAGGGTGGCAGGTACGCCGTCTCCAATTCTTCCAGGCTGGCGTGGTCCACCGGAAGCGTCTCGTGCGAATCCGCCGCCACCCCGCCGTGCCCCGGGTAGTGCTTGAGCACCGGGATCAACCCGGCAGCGTTATAACCGCGCACCGCTTCGGCAACAAACTGGCTCACCCGTACCGGGTCGCTGCCATAGCTGCGCCCACCGATGATCTCACTATCCAGGTTGGTCAATACATCTGCCACCGGCCCCAGCAGCATGTTGAAGCCGCTGTAAGCCAGCTCGCCCCCAGAAATCTCCGCCACTGTATAGGCCGCCTGCGGGTCGCCGGTAGCGCCTACTGCCTGCGCCCGGGGGATATCGGTCACCTCTTCAGCGAAATGGTTCACCCGCTCGCCTTCGTGCGCAACAGCCATCAATACAGGTAGCGGCTGCGTTTTCCCGGCGCACTCCTGGATGGCCTGCACCAGCGCTCGCACTTGCCCCGGATTCTGGATGTTCTCCTGCCCCAGGACCACCCCACCTGGCATATACACTTCCAGGTGCAGGCACATCTCGGGAGTCATTTCTGTCCCGACGATGCCCGAGACGATCACCTGCCCTACCTTCTGCTGCAGGGTCATCTCCGCCAGGACCGCTTCCGCCCAGCGTTCAGCTTCCGTGGTTTCTTTTGGTGCACCCGGGTCCCCCACACCACACCCGCTTAAAATCAGCGCCAGCACCAGGCTGGCCAACAATAATCTACGCAACCTCAAACTCCTGATTTATAGATATTGCATCAAATAATACCATACCCGGATGCTGATCAATTTTTCCCCACTCACCCATCCTGAACCCTGATGGATTTTTACATTCTTCACCGGTAATCTTTTTTTGCAAGCGACCGTACAGGTTTCCGCATGATGTATGGGGTTCCAGATTACGATCCAGCGCTGTGCATGGATCGCTTTTGACCTCATTAAAACCTGTACGGTCTGCTCATGGATCGATGGACAGACCTTACAGGTTTGAAGGTTTTCTGAACAGGCCGGTAGTTTATCCTGCCACGTTCAATCCCCGCCTCGAATACCCAGAAAAAAAGGCTGCCTGTCCAGACAAATCTGTTTCGGCGTGGATAAGTGCTTTAAAAATGATATAATCTTATAAATCCAGCCGCGTGGCGGGTAGTAACGCGTATGTGACTTTTCGCGGTTATCATTAACCTGATCGTAATTAATCAGCCAAAGAATCCGATACTGTGTTGATGTTTTTGGTCGGAGGCCAATTAAAATGCACAAACTAAAACATCTGTCCCTATTCATCCTCCTGGTTATGGCGCTTTCATTGGCAGGACCATCTTCTCCTACATACGCTCGCCGGCTCAATGCCATTTCGCCCAGCCTGGGCGCAGCAGAGAGTTACTCTGTCCTGGCTGGTGCCATCGTGACCAATACAGGACCCACCGTCATATCTGGAAACCTGGGCATCAGTCCCGGTATCGGGGTGACACCCCATTACACCGGATTTCCTCCGGGGATCGTGGGGCCTCCAGGGGTAATCCATGACGCAGATGCAGACGCGGCTGCCGCGCAGGCTGCTTCTACGGCTGCATTCGGCTTTCTCGACCAGGCATGCGATACCACTTACCCGGGTGTGCAGGATCTTTCCCTGGTCTCACCGCTCGGGCCGGGTACTTACTGCGCCGATGCTTTCATCCTGTCTGGAAACCTGACTCTGAGCGGGTCAGGCGTGTGGATTTTCAAATCCTCAGCCACCCTAACGACATCCTCCAATTCGTCCGTCACGGGCGGCGATCCGTGTAATATATGGTGGAGGCTGGCTTCGTCCGGGACGATCGGTACGGGCACTTCAATGCTAGGAAATATTCTCGCCCTCACCGACATTGCCCTGCAAACCGGTGCAACCCTGGACGGTCGCGCCCTGGCGCAGACAGGGCAGGTAACGCTGGATTCCAACATCATCTCCGGTCCAGTCTGCGTCACGCAGGCAACCGACACGCCCACCTCCGAGCCGCCAACTGCGACTGCCACTTCCGAAGCACCCACCGCCACAGCCACATCTGAAGCGCCTACTGCCACAGCCGAAGGACCGACAGCCACAGCCATAGCACTGACTGCTACAGCCGAAGCGCCGACAGCCATAGCACTGACTGCCACAGCCGGTGCAGCCACTCAGACCCCCGGCGCGCCAACCGCTACTGCGGAAGCGCCCAAACCAACAAAACTGCCGGCTGTCACAGCTTTGCCGGACACGGGCGGTGCACCGATCCGGGACAATAGTTCACCCTGGGGTTTGCTGATTACCGGCGGCTTCAGCGCCCTGATATTAATCCTGGGCCTGCGAGCCTACCGCAAGACCATTAAAACAAGGCAGTAAGCATTATTGCACGAAATTTCAACATGATCACCCGCCGCAGCCAGCTCGGTTGCCTTTTGACCGTTCTGATCACCGCGACACTGCTTGGAGGGTGTGGAATTAAAGAGACGGGAGTGGCTCTTATCGAGCCAATCCCGTCTCTTATATCCAATCCAGCCGGCCAGCAGGCAGCTCAACCGGCAACCCTGCCGCCAGGCCAACCACCAGCCCAGGCGACTGCTCCGGCGACGGTTCAACCCACACCCACGCCGATTGTCCTGGGACCGCTTTTTGATGTGCATCTCGACATCAAGGCTGAGCCTGTCGAAGTGCCGCTCGAGCTGATTATCCCTTCACTGAAGGTCAATGCTCCCGTGCTGGGGGTCGGTCTCACCTCGCAAAATCAGATGGATGCCCCAAAAGGGCCGATTGACGATCCTGTGTGGCACTCGGCCTACTGGTATCGCGGCAGCGGCCTGCCAGGCGAGCCAGGCACGGCTACCATTGCCGGGCATGTAAACGATCCGCTTGGGCGCGACGAGATATTCGCGCACCTCCAGGATCTCCAACCGGGTGACTCGATCCTCATCCACTATACCCGGCCAGACATTTACTTTATCTTCACGGTTGACCAGGTTGAAGTCTATTCCCTCAAGGAATCTTCCGATCCTGCTGTGCTTGAACAGATATTTGGCAGCGGACCGGTTAACGGCACACCCCCACAGCCCTCCCCCGACGGCCTCTCCCACCTGACCCTGATTACCTGCGCCGGAGACATCGTCAACGGGCAGTTTGACCATCATGTGGTCGTTTACGCCACACAAACGAAGTGAAACACGCCAGTGAACTGCCGGCCTGCGGTCGAAGACGCCTCCCAGCCCCTCCAGGCAGTCTGAGCGGAGCGCTCTTTGCGTAGTCGAAGACTGAGCGGATGGCCGCTGCTCTCGCGGCCTGAAGTCGAAGACTGATCGGAGCGCTCTCTGCGTAGTCTAAGACGCCTGCCCCTCAACACCCGGTAGGTTCTGCTGCCCCACCTTCTTCTGCAGGGTCATTTCATTTTGCAGTCGCATATTAACTTGCTCATTTGTTCTATTTATGATAATATTTGTCCAATTCACCACCACTCACACAGGAGGCTCACATGATCGAACAACCCACCATCACCCAGACCAGCGCACAGCCCGCCGCCGTCATCCACATCACCGTGCCGCGCTCCGAGGTACGTGAAGCCATGGGCCCGGGCTACACCGAGCTGATGGAAACCCTCGCCGCCCAGGGGATTACTCCTACCGGCGCCTGGTTCACCCGTCACCTGCGCATGGACCCCGAGGTCTTCGACTTCTTCATCGGCGCGCCGGTCGACACGCCTGTCACTCCCAGCGGGCGCGTGCAGCCCGGCGAGCTGCCAGCGGCACGCGTGGCACGCACCGTTTACCACGGCCCCTACGAAAGCCTGGCGGAGGCCTGGGGCGAATTCGACGCCTGGATCACCGCCCAGGGCCTCAGCCCCGCACCCGGCCTGTGGGAAGTCTACCTGACCGGCCCCGAATCCGGCGCCGACCCCGCCGAATATCGCACCCAGCTCAGCCGTCCCCTGGCCTGAGCACCAGCCCGGCCGCCGGACACGCATCCATGAATAAGGGCGCACAGTGTGCGTCCTTGCTCGACTCCCCCACCAGGCAGTCAGAGCGGAGCGCTCTTTGCGTAGTCGAAGACACCTTCCCTTTAGGAAGACGCCGGGGATAGGTTGTCATTGCGAGGGAGCACTCTTCGCGACCGAAGCAATCTGGCATTTGCTTGCATATTTCCATGCAGGTGTGAGGTAGATTGCTTCGCTTCGCTCGCAATGACATCAAGAGCGGAAGGTCGCTGCTCTCGCGACCAGCAGTCGAAGACGCCTTCCCTTTTTGAAGATGCCGGGGATAGGTTGTCATTGCGAGGGAGCGCTCTTCGCGACCGAAGCAATCTGGCATTTGCTTACTTATTTCCATGCCCGGTGTGAGGTAGATTGCTTCGCTTCGCTCGCAATGACATCAAGAGCGGAAGGCTGCTGCTCTCGCGACCAGCAGTCGAAGACGTCTCCCATCCCTACAGGCGGTCTGAGCGGAGCGCTCTTTGCCGCCTAAGCGATCTGAGCTGAGTGCTCTTTGCCACCTGAGCGGTCTGAGCGGATGGCCGCTGCTCTCGCGGCCTGAAGTCGAAGACCCTCCCATCACCCCCAGCTTTTCATCTCGAACTGCATCCCCCCATCACCCGGATAAGGCTGCCTGTGATCATTCTCGCCCTTCCAGATCACCTCCGGTATCCCCTCCGGAAAGGCAGCGCAGAAACGCATGGATAATGGCCTGCCATCAAATATTGGCTGCCAGTGTTTGCAGCGCATGCAGATATCGCTGAAATTTGAATGCTGTTCGAAATCTTTATCGATTGTGAAGCTTCCCATTTGATCTGATTATAAACCTGGTTGCCCTGCCGGCTGATCAGCATGCGTCCCAATGCAGCTCCTTACGCGCTCTACCCGTTTGGATTTCGATTCATCTACCCATGTTACAAATCAACCCTGGTCTTGCTCGAATTACGACAAATACCAGTATAATTTACCTGCACCTGTCCATTCACAAACTCACGAGCAACCACATCGAAGAGCTGCTCGACGGCAAGCAAATAGATTCGCCCCCTGCCCATGGGACTTTCAAGAAAGCTGTCAAAGAACACGAGCCTGGCCCATACCAGGGCTAGCTGGACATGTAGCATCCGAAGGTAGATCATGAAATTAGATCCCGACCTTATTCGCAAAATATTAATCGCCTACGAAGAGTTGTCTTTTGGTGGAGGTCCAATAGACATCTCTGACTACACTCAAGAGGAGCTGGAATATCATCAGGAACTGCTGTCCGAAGCCGGGTATATAGAAGCGAGGTTTCCCCGCACATTTGGCGGCGGTCGTGTTATGCCCCTCAGGCTCACTTATTACGGCCTTGAATTCCTGAATGCCAGCCGGAATGACAAAAACTGGGAAAAAGTAAAAGGTGCTCTGTTTAAATCTGGAGGCTTTGTCATGGACATCGCCAAATCTATGTTGATCGAGTTATGAAAAAACAATTATGACTCATCTTTTCATGCATTGCGCATCCACGCCTGGAAGTTGAGCCATCAGCCCATCGACTACCTATTTCTATTAACCAATAGTATATGTTTTAACCATCAATGTAAACAATAACGCTAACATTCCTCTTTTAAATAGCCGACCCGCTGCACTGCAACGGGCGGCGGGCCGGAGATGCGATCTCCGGGGGGGGACTTAAATGCTAATAAATGTTCATCAATCTGTCAATACAGTTCATCACGATGGAAGAAGCTGAAACCAGACGGACAGCATGATAATTGATCAGTCTTGATCATTATTTCCTCAATTGACACCAACCAGCAATATCATTCATCCTATCCCCTTTTGCGCCCACTCCCCGCACTTTCCCCCATATTGACTTTTGTCAAATACACTTGCGTCAAACTGTGTTATACCTGGAATAACCCACCCGGCGGTTATCCCGCGCCGCGCCTTCACCACGCTTCCACCGAGGTGCCATGTTTTCCATCGAAAAACTCGTCCAACGTCTCAGCCAGGTCTCGCATTTCAAGGACCTGCCTCCCAGCGCCATTTACGAGATCGTCAGCGCCGGGGAGGTGCACCGCTACCCCAAAGGACTCCTGCTGTTCAGCGAAGGCGAGCCCTGCTCCGGGTTGTTCGTCCTGTTCCACGGGCGCATCCACCTGTGCAAGATCAGCCCTCAGGGGCAGCAGTCCATCATCGGCGTGGTCAACCCGGTGATCATGTTCAATGAAGTGCCTGTCCTGGACGGCGGCACCAACCCGGTCACCGCCGTGGTGGATGAAGCATGCGTGCTGTGGCATATTTCCCGTGAAAATTTCCAGGCCCTGGCCAAACGCTACCCGGTGCTGGCGCTCAGCCTGCTGCCGGTGCTCGCCGCCCGCAACCGCAAGCTGCTCACCTTCTGCGAAGATATCAACTTCCGCTCGGTGATGGGGCGCACCGCCAAGATCCTGCTGGGCCTGAGCCAGAACGGCGCCATGCGTATCGACCGCCGCCAGTATCCCAATCACGTCCTGGCTGCCCAGGCCGCCACCGTCCCCGAGCCATTCTGCCGGGCGGTGCGCATGCTCCGGGGGCACGGCGCCATCCAGTGCACGCGCTCCGCCATTACCGTATTAGATGTGCAGCGCCTGGCTCACATCGCCGAAGTGGATTCGGCCTGCGTCGCCTGAGCCCTGGCGCGCATGCGCTCATCCAGCAGTACACGCCCCAGGCGGGTCACACCCATCATCAGCAGCGCCCCGCCGGCCAGCATCAGCGGCGCCAGCAGTAGATTCACCCAGTTCACGCCATCGAACATGTGTGAGGGTCCCGCCCAGATGGGCGTGGTCAGCGTGATCAGGCCCGTCACGATGGCTGCCAACCCGCCGGCAGCGGCGCGCTCGTTGGGCCCGGCCTGCTGATCGAAGCTCACCTTCTGGCGCATTCCGGGCGTACCCAGGTACAGCACCAGCAGCAGCGCAACCAGATTGATCCCCATCACCACATCCGCCGGGGTGGCTTTACCGCGCAAGGAAATTGAAGCCGCCACATGGATGATATTCACGACCGCCCCAATCACCAGCACGATCAGCGCATTCCGCAAAGCATTCTTACCGCCGCGCAGCAGCTTCACCAGCGTCCAGATGCCCGCCAGCCCTACCAGCACCCCGACCACCACAAACGCCTGGTACAGCCACTGGTAATCGTACAACGCCCACATCGGCGGGTACTGCTTGGTGAAGAACGCCGCGCAGGTCGTGCCAATCCCGCCCAGCAGGTTCATCGCCGCCGTCATTCCCACCAGGATAATTGCTGCCACGCGCCAGGCTTTTCCGGATTTATTTGTTTGCATACCCAAGCTCCTTTTATTTTTGTGCCTTGATAAAAAATTAATGGCTTACTGTCCTGCTTTTCTTACAGCGTACTCTTTTCAGGTGTTTTGCGGTTAATAATTTCCGGCCTTCCGAGTTTATCTGTGTTGATCTGTGGTTGATTGTTCTTCATCTGCGTAATCTGCGGTTAAAATTCTTCACTCTTCCGGTTTTATCTGTGTCGATCTGTGTCCCGTGCTCTTCACGGGCGATCTGTGCTTGATTCGCTCTTATCTGCGCTTATCTGCGTATTCTGCGGATAATGCTCTTTACGGTCAATCTACGGTTAATATTCTTCACTCTTCCGGTTTTATCTGTGTCGTGTTCTTTACGGGCACCCGTGTTCTTTACGGACGCCCGTGCTCTTTACGGTCGATCTGTGGTTGATACTCTCCGCTCTTCCGGTTTTATCTGCGCTTTCTGCGTAATCTGCGGATAATGCTCTTATATCGTACTTTATAGCACAAATCCAACCGCGCGTCCCGGACTTGAGTCACACACCTGCCAGCCTTCCAACCCTGAGTTCCCCTCTTCCTCAGGGTTGGACAATCATGCACTGGCCTAAGGCGCAGGCTGCTCCACCAACTCCAGACTCCACGGATTTTCCGCGAAGTGGCAGCGATCGCAAGGCGCCTCCAGCACAGTATTGTGCGACATAAACGCCACCTTCTCAGCCGGATCGGCCGGCTGGGGATGATACGTCTCCCAGTTCCCCGCCGCGTCCGGGCCAACTTCCAGCCCGCTGGCATCGTGGCAGGCGCTGCAAGTCACCATGCTGTGATCAGCATCGTGCCCGGCGATCACCGCTCCGGCGTCCATCGTCGCGTGGCAGCCCGCCTCGCTGCAGCTAGCCGTCTGGCTGTGCGCATCATGGCAGTCCGTACAGCCCATCTCGACATGCGCCCCTCCGCTGAGCTGCCCCAAATGTCCTGCCACTTCCACGCTGTGGTGGCATTTCAGGCACAGCTCGCTCGCCGAGCTCACCACCGCATACTGCTCGATCTGTGCAATCTCCAGCCAGCCAATCTCGGGCAGCACTTCCTTCTTCTTCGTCTGGTGGCAGATCTTGCACTCCACGTGCGTCCAGTCGGCTTCGGCGATCACCGGCGGCGGCGGATCGATCTCAAACTTGCACGCATAGCAGCTCTCCGGCATCTCGTCCATCGACGGCACCCACTGCACCGGTGCGTGGCACTGAGCGCAGGTCGAATTCTTGCCGTCGCTGCCCAGCACATAAGTCGTGGCATGCGTGCTCGCCTGCCACTTGGCCTGAATGGCCTCTGCGCTTTCAGGGGCAGCCTCAGTCTGCGGCGCGGGTGCATCGGTCTGGCTGGGGGCGGCTGCTTCGCTCGTATTCTCCGCCCCGGATGCACCTGTGCCTGCAGGATCTGGCGCCGCTTCCCCCCCGGACGTGGTGGGCGCGCCTGCTTCAGCGGGGTTCGCCCCACCTGCCGGCGCCTCCGCCTGCGGGGTAGATGCGCAGGCGGTCAGGCTCAGCGCCAGCAGCAGGACGCCCAACCAGACGCAGGCCATCCAGCCAGCCTGGCGGCGCGTTCCCGACTTCAGTGTCATGTTCATCATAGCTTGCCTGCAGTCTTTAATTTCTGCGCCGCTCAATTGGCGCTCGGCTCAGGCACGGTCCCATCCGCGTTCAACACTTCCAGCTCGAAGGTATTACCCTCGAAGTGGCAGCGGCTGCAGTCCACCTCCCACATCACGCTGTGAGACTTGGCATAGCTGGTGGTCACCTCGCCGCTGCGGCTGGTTTCCGTCACCACGGTCGTCCAGCGTGCGTCTTCCGTCTCTGGCGGGAAGGGCGCTACGTCCATCCCCGAAGCATCGTGGCAGGCGAGGCAGTCCAGTGCGGCATGCGCTTCCTGGGTGCCCTTCATGTGGGTTTCCAGCGTCAGCACATCTTCGTGGCAGTCGATGCACTGCTTGGGCGCCAGCGAATGTGGATCGTGGCAGTCCGAGCAGTACGACGGGCGGTGATCCTGAGGCAGGGCGCCAGCCCAGTTCAGGTGCGCGCTGCCGCCCAATGTGATGGCATGCGTCACGCCGCGTCCGCCGGTGGCTTTTACACCCTGCGAGTTGACATGGCATTTACCGCACAGCTCGTTGGGGATGCCGATGGGTTCATGCTCCATGGTGATCACATTCAACCAGCTCACCTCCGCCAGCACGCGCCCATCTTCCGTGGCGTGGCAGGTTTCACAGCCAATCCCCATCCAGTCTTCCTCTGGCACAAAGTCCATGGTGGTGGCTATGCGCAGCTCGGCATCGGTGGGGAATTTGCACGTCACGCAGTTGGGCGCTTTATCGGGTGCAGACGCCGGGTCCCAGTTCTGGGGCGAGTGGCAGCGCGAGCAGTAGGTGTTGGGGCCTTTGCCCAGGTCATAGGTCTGTCCGTGCGGGCTGGCTTCCCAGGCTGCCGCGACCACCTGATATTCCGGGCTTTCCAGGTCCACCCCCGGCTTGATCACCTTGGGCTCCGGGGTCGGCGCTTCCGTAGGAACCGGCGTGGCTTCGACCACCACCGTTACCACCACGGTCTCGATGATCTTCTCTGGCGTTGGCGGTGCGGCAGGGGTGCTGCAGCTCGCCAGCAGCGCAACCACCAGCAGCATACCCACCAGCATCAGCCAGGATCGGGTTTGCTTTTTTGAACGGTTCATTTTTTGCATTCTCATCTCCTTTTAGATTCGTGCTTAAAAACCAAAATACAGGTCTGCCAGACCTGTAAAAAGATTAGCATAAGATTAAGAACGCGTCATTGACTTAAGACAATAATCTAACCCCCACCTCAGGCGGTTGAGCAAAAGTAGGTTAAGCTTTAGCTTGACCACACTCAGCCGTACCCAGGATCCATCCGAAGGTTAAGCTTATAGCCAATGCACTCCTGGCTCGCCAGTACACTCCTGCCTGACTTGACCATATTCAACCGCGCAGAACGTCACGTAGGTTAAGCTTTAGCTTGACCACGCTCAGCCGTACCCAGGATCCATCCGAAGGTTAAGCTTATAGCCAATGCACTCCTGGCTCGCCAGTACACTCCTGCCTGACTTGACCATATTCAACCGCGCAGAACGTCACGTAGGTTAAGCTTTAGCTTGACCACACTCAGCCGTACCCAGTATCTATCCGTAGGTTAAGCTAATGGCCAATGCACTCCTGGCTCGCCAGTGCACTCCTGCCTGACTTGACCATATTCAACCGCGCAGATCGTCACGTAGGTTAAGCTTTAGCTTGACCACACTCAGCCGTACCCAGGATCCATCCGAAGGTTAAGCTTATAGCCAATGCACTCCTGGCTCGCCAGTGCACTCCTGCCTGACTTGACCATATTCAACCGCGCAGAACGTCACGTAGGTTAAGCTTTAGCTTGACCACACTCAGCCGCCCCCGGAATCTATCCGTAGACTACGCTCCAGCCGGATTCACATGGACAAGCGAGCCAGAATACCTCTGGCTTCTAGCTTATCCTACGCCTCACTTCCTCGCTCTCCTTCCTCTTCCACCTATCTTCGACTGAATGCGCTCACACCCAATCTGCCATGCCACAACCAGAGATCAACCAACCACAGATCGTCCGCGAAGAACACGGGACACAGATTCAACATCCCGACCGCCAGGAGGTTAATGTCTGTGAGAATCTGTGAAGATCTGTGGTTGAAATCCACCTCCGTGCCACCTCGACCGCCAGTCTTCAAGCGCCTTGTTCCATAACAAGCAGGTGCGCGGCATGCCGCGCACCTACCAATATTCCACACCATAACCTGCGCCACAGCCGCCGCGCCTATCCCTACTTCAACATCGGGATCTGCACCCCATGCTCTTTCGCAAACGCAATCGCCTCTGCATACCCCGCATCTGCATGCCGCACCACGCCCATGCCCGGGTCGCTGGTCAGCACGCGCTGCAGGCGCGCGGCCGCTTCGGGCGTCCCATCCGCCACAATCACCTGCCCGGCATGGATGCTGAAGCCGATCCCCACCCCGCCGCCGTGGTGGATGCTCACCCAGGTCGCCCCATTGACCGCATTCACCAGCGCATTCAGCAGCGGCCAGTCGGCAATCGCATCCGAGCCATCCAGCATGGCTTCCGTCTCACGGTTGGGGCTGGCCACCGAGCCGCTGTCCAGGTGATCGCGCCCGATCACGATCGGCGCACTCACCGCCCCGGAAGCCACCAGCTCGTTGAACTTCAGCCCGGCTTTAGCGCGCTCGCCGTAACCCAGCCAGCAGATGCGCGCCGGCAGCCCCTGGAATTCCACTTCCTTCTGCGCCATGCGGATCCAGCGCCGCAGGTGCTCATCCTCCGGGAACAGCTCCAGGATGGCTTCGTCGGTGGTGTAAATATCCTGCGGGTCGCCGGAGAGCGCCACCCAGCGGAAGGGGCCTTTGCCCTCGCAGAACAGCGGGCGGATGTAGGCCGGCACAAATCCCGGATAGGAGAAAGCGTCCTTCACCCCGAAATCGAAGGCGCGCTGGCGCAAGTTGTTGCCATAATCAAAGACCACCGCCCCTTTGGCCTGCCAGTCCAGCATCGCCTGCACATGCCCCGCCATGGACGCCATCGAGCGCTTCACATACTCATCCGGATCCTGCTGGCGCAGCTCGCTGGCCTGCGCCATACTCATCCCGACCGGGATGTAACCGTACAGCGGGTCGTGGGCGGAAGTCTGGTCGGTAACCACATCCGGCACCACTCCGCGCGTCACCAGCTCGGGCATGATCTCAGCCGCGTTGCCGATCAGGCCGATCGAAAGCGGCCTGCCCTCGGCGCGCGCCTCCTCCGCCCAGGTCATGGCTTCTTCCAGGTTATCGCTGATGCGGTCGAGCTGGCGCAGCGCCAGCCTGCGCTCGGCGCGCCAGCGATCCACTTCCACCAGCACGCCCACCCCCTCATTCATCGTGATTGCCAGGGGCTGCGCCCCACCCATCTCACCCAACCCGGCGGTCACCACCAGCTTGCCCTTCAGGCTGCCCCAGCCGTGCTGGCGCGCCAGCGAGCCGAAGGTCTCGAAGGTGCCCTGCAGAATCCCCTGTGTGCCGATGTAGATCCAGCTCCCGGCGGTCATCTGCCCATACATGATCAGGCCCGCCTTCTCCCAGCGGTCAAAATTCTCCTGCGTGGCCCAGTGCGGCACAATATTGGAATTGGCGATCAGCACGCGCGGCGCATCTTCGTGCGTTTTCAGCACCGCTACCGGCTTGCCCGACTGCACCATCAGGGTCTCATCCGGCTCCAGCTTCTCCAGCGTGCGCAGGATCGCCTCAAAACTCTCCCAGTTGCGCGCCGCCTTCCCGCGCCCGCCGTAGACGATCAGGTTCTCGGGGTCCCCCGCCACCAGCGGGTCCAGGTTGTTTTGCAGCATGCGATAAGGAGCTTCGATCAACCAGTTTTTGCAGTGCAGTTGGGTGCCGCGCGGCGCCTGAATGTGATGTGCCATGGAATCCTCCTCGATGTCAGTTTGCATTAATTATACAGGACAATGCGCTTTCCAATCGCGCTGCACGGCTGCCGGGGAGATTTAACATGGATGCACAGGATGGACAGGATATCCAGGAAAACCAGGAGTCTTCTATCCTGATTATCCTGTCTATCCATGTAAATCCAGCGTACACCCCCAAAGAATAACTGCCGGCGGCGAGAAACCCTCACCACCGGCAGCCCTATCTATCCGTCCACGCAGGCGCTTCAGCGCCCGGCAGATTTCCTTACGGCTTGGTCACCGTAACACTGGTCGCACCCGGGACGTAGGTATACCCGGACAGAGCCACATTGTTCACCGTGTACGTCATAGACGCGACGGTCTTGGTGGAAGCGGTGACCGTGACCGAACATTGCCCTGTGGAGCCGGTGGTGCAGCTCGCCGCAGCGCCACTGCTCCACGACCCGCTGACCACCGCGCCGCTTACGGCAGGACTGACCGTGGCGGTCACCGTCGCCCGCCAGAAATTCTTGTTGACCGTGCTGCTGCTGCCGGTCAGCGAGACCACCGTGATCGTGCCGCCAGCACCGCCGCCCACCGTGACTGTGACCGTGTCGCTGCCGACCAGGCCGCCTGAATCGGTGACGGAGGCTGTGATGGTATGTGTGCCGTCGCTCAGCACCGCATTGAAGGCCGCGCCTGTGCCAAGCGGCCCATCCAGGCTTGAAGTCCAGGCCAGGCTGCCGCTCAGGTCCCCGTCCTCGGCATCCGCTGCCGAGCCGCTGAAGCTGACTGTGGCGCCTGATGCATACGTCGCCCCATCCGCCGGGCTGCTGATGTTCACAACGGGCGGGGTGTTGCTCGTCCCGCCGGTTGAGACCAATACTGGATTGAAGGTGTGCACATCCAGCAGGGGCTCTTTGATGCCATCACCCGAATCGTCGGTCCAGTTGTAATTGCCCGTGCTGGTCACGTGGTTGTACAGGGCATATACATCCGCGGCATTACCCGGGTTATCCGCACTCGCCAGCAGGGCCAGCGCCCCCGCCACGTGCGGGCTGGCCATGGAGGTGCCGCTGATCGTGCCGTAACTGCCCTGCTCGAGCGGGTAAGTGGACAGAATGCAGCCGCCTGGTGCAGCGATATCCACTTCCGGGCCCCAGTTGCTGAAATAGGCCAGGGTATCATCCTGGTCGCTGAAACAGGTCGGCGCGCCGAATCCACCCGGCAGGCCATCATAATCCACCAGCGCGCTCACCGAGAGTACGTTATCGAAGCCGCCCGGGCTGTAATTATTGGCATCGTCGTCCTCGTTGCCGGCTGCCACCGCAAAAGCCACCCCGGCATTCACGGCGCCCTGAATGGCGTCGTACTCGGCCTGGCTGAAGCCGGCACCGCCCAGGCTCATATTGGCTACTTCGATGGTCGCGGCATTTGCCGTCACCCAATCGATCCCGCCGATGATCCACGAGCTGTAGCCGCTGCCGCGCTTGTTGAGCACTTTCACTGCCCACAGGCGCGCTCCGGGCGCCACACCCACCACGCCCTCGCCGTTATCCAGTGCGCCGATCGTCCCCGCCACATGCGTGCCGTGGTAGTGGTCGTCATCGCCGCCCGTATAGCATTCGGTAAAGACCCGGTCCACGGTGCAGTTCACCCCACCCATCACGTTCAGCTCGGGGTGCTGGAAATCGATACCCGTGTCGATCACCGCCACGTCCACATCCACGCGGAAATCGTCCGAGCCGTCAATATCAATCGCCGGGTTGTCGTCGGCGAAAATACGCTGGATGCCGGTGGGCATGCTCTGCACATCCACCGTGCGCACGTAATCTTCGACCACATACGCCACGCGCGGGTCCTTCTGCAGGGCTGCCAGACGTCCATCGGGCACCTGCGCCGAAAAGCCCTTCAGCGCATGCTGGTATACAAATTCAGCCTGCAAGCCGAAGGCATTGGCGACCCCGTTGACCGCTGCGGGGACATCCACTGTATCTTTGAAGACAATAATATAGGGTTTGGCGCTGGAGGCCGCCTGGCTGGGCGCTGCGCTAAATGTGATGGCGGCGACCACAGCTATAATCAGGATGGTTGATAATTGGAACTTGAGTTTCACGGTGCTCTCCTTAGTTGGCGAAACAGTTAGCATGAATAAAACCCCGGGTACAATCGATCACGGCGCGGATCGTCTAAATTGTTGCTCCTTTCGAATAGCGATGTCTACAAACCCGTTTTCCCATTAAGTTTCCCCCCGGACACTGGTGCTGGCGCGCTCACCCTGGTACACGCCAGGCGTTGATGGTCATTTTTAGATTACATTCGCGCGGTTAAATTCTCCAATTTTCCCACCCGAATGCCATTTCTGTCAATGTGTGAAATCTTGCATTTTTGTTAGGTTCTGGATAATCGTGGTTCCAACCCCCGCCCGGACAGTCCCGTCTTGCTCCCGTGGGGCGCACTGCGTTAACCAACCTCGCCCCACGACCACATCCCCCCGCGCGTAGGGGCGCAAGGCTTGCGCCCCCCGCCAGCCAACTATATCCTCACCCCCGATAGATTTCACATTCTTCATCGGTTATCTTTTTTTGCAGACGACCGTACAGGTTTCCGCATTACGTATGAGGTTACCGATTAGGATCCAGCACAGGGCATGGGTCACTTCTGATTACTTTAGAACCTGTAAGGTCTGCTCATGGATCGAGGACCAGACCTTACAGGTTTTAAGGTATTCTGCATAGTCCGGGACAATATCCTTCCAGGCAGACAAGATCGGTAAAGCTGTACGGAAACCTGTAAGGTCCATTACCGAACTGCCCACCTTCCCATCTGTGAGAATCTGTGAAGATCTGTGGTCAATCCCCTCTTTTCGTGGAGTGGCGCAAGGCTTGCGCCCCTACATGCCAATAATCTCCGCGCTCAATGCACCACCCCCGGCAGGAACAGGTAGCGCACCTGCCGTAGATGCCAGTCCGGGTCTTTCGCCGCCAGCAGCTCGTGCAGCGGGTTTCCTGCCACCGGGTAGCCCTCCGGCACATTCAGCGAGTTGAAGTCCAGGTCCAGCCCATCGTCCCCATCCAGGCTGCCCGGATCGGCCAGGTTAACCAGGTTGGCAAAGCTGGTCGGAATATCCCCCTCCAGCCGGTTATCGTTCAACTGCAGCAGGGTCAGCCCGGTCAGATTTCCAATCTCCGCCGGGATCGCCCCGCTAAGCTGGTTCTTCCACAGAGTCAGCGCCCCCAGGCTGCTCAGCTCACCCAGCTCTGGCGGGATCTCCCCGCTGAGCCGGTTATCGTGCAGGTACAGGCTTTGCAGGCTCGCCATCCCGCTCAGCTCCACCGGGATCGCCCCGCTCAGCTCATTGTCGAACAGCCCCAGCATCTGCAAGTTCCCCAGATTCGCCAGCGCTGGCGGGATACCGCCGCTCAATTGATTGCCGCCCAGGTTCAGCCGCTCCAGGTTCACCAGGTCCCCCAACTCCACCGGAATCCCCCCGCTGAGCTGGTTCCAGCCCAGGTTGAGCCAGGTCAGGCTGCTCAACTGCCCCAGCTCGGGTGGAATCGCCCCTGTCAGCTGGTTGTTGAACAGCCGCAGCCATAATAAATTGCTCAACTCACCCAGCTCGGGTGGGATACTTCCCGTGAGCTGGTTGCCGTACAGGTCCAGGTAGCGCAGCTCGCTCAGGATTCCCAGCGCCGCCGGGATGCTCCCTGTGAGCTGGTTGTTCACCAGGTGCAGGTTACCCAGCCGGTCCAGCCCTGCCAGCTGCTGCGGGATGCTCCCGCTGAGTTGATTATCCGCTAGATTCAAGAACTCCAGGCTATCCAGCCCGCCCAGCTCCGCCGGGATGGCCCCACTGAGCAGGTTAAAATCCAGGGTCAGCTCCTCCAGCTGCAGGAGACTCCCCAACTCTGGCGGTATGCTCCCGCTAAGCTGGTTGTTCGATAGTTTCAACCAGGTCAGGCTCCCCAGCCCGCCCAGCGCGGCCGGGATAAATCCGCTGAGCTGATTGTCACTCAGCTTTAGTTGTCGCAGCTGCCCCAGGTTTCCCAATGTCGGCGGTATGCTGCCTGTCAGCTGGTTATCCGTGAGGTCCATCTCCCACAGATTCCCCAGGCTCCCCAGCGCTGCGGGGATGCCTCCGCTGAGCTGGTTGCTTGCCAACAGCAATCCATACAGATTTCCAAGGCTGCCCAGCTCTGCCGGGATATCTCCGCTAAACTGGTTATTAGACAGGTCGAGCCAGTTCAGCGCTGCCAGGTTTCCCAGCTCCGCCGGGATGCTCCCCGTTAGCTGATTGTTACTCAGTTGGAAGCGCTCCACCGCCGCCAGGTTTCCCAATTCCGGCGGGATCGATCCTGTAAGCTGGTTCTGGTCCAGGTCGAAATTGCGCGCGCTGGTCAATCCACCCAGCTCAGGCGGGATCGGCCCGCTCAACAAATTGTCGTACAGCTCAAAAAACAGTACCCCGCTCAGGTTCCCCAGCGAGGGTGGGATATTCCCGCTCAACTGGTTGTTATTCACCGCAAAATCCCACAACCCGGTCAGGTTTCCCAGCCCGGCGGGGATATTGCCTTCCAGCAGGTTGTGCGAGATGTCGATCTGTCCCAGATTGCTCAGGTCCGCCAGCTCGTTTGGGATCCAGCCGCTGAGCTGGTTGAAATTAAGCTGCAAGACATTCAGGCTGCTCATTCCCCCCAGCGCCGCCGGGATGCTCCCCGTAAGCTGGTTGTAGCCAAGGATCAGCTCGGTCAGCAGGCTCAGGTTTCCCAGCTCCGGCGGGATCGCCCCCGCAAGCTGGTTATGCGCCAGATTGAAGGTTTTCAGGTTCACCAGCCCGCCCAGCTCAACCGGGATCGCACCGCTCAGCCCATTCTCCTGCAGGTACAGCTCCTGCAGGCTGCTCAGGTCTCCCAGTTCCGGCGGGATACTGCCTGTGAGCTGGTTGCCCGAGAGATCGAGCAGAGTCAGGTTGTTCAACTGCCCCAGCTCGTAAGGGATCTCCCCTGTGAACTGGTTGCGCGCCATGCGGATGTTCGTCAGCGCGGTCACTGCTCCCAGCCAGGTGGGGATCTCCCCGCTCAACAAGTTGTCGTCCAGGTTCAATCCCGCCAGATTGGTCAGCCCGGCCCATTCCGGCGGGATGCCTCCCTCGAAGCGGTTCTGCCCAATCCCCAGCGCTTCCAGGTTGCTCAGGGTGTTCAGCTCGGGCGGCAGGCTCCCACTGAGCTGGTTGGAGTACAGAGACAGGTGCATCAGGCTGCTGATCTGCCCTAATTCGGGTGGAATGCTGCCGGTGAGCTGGTTCTCCGAGAGCACCAGGTTCCACAGGTAATCCAGCTCGCCAAGCTCAGGCGGGATCGTCCCCACCAGATTATTGGTTTCCAGCCACAACCCGCCCACATGCGCGCCATTCAGATCCACCCCGTACCAGTCGTCGACGGTGGTCGATTCCAGCCAGTTGGTATGGTCGGTCCACCCATCGCCCTGGGTATCGTTATAAAGCATTACCAGCACCAGGCACTCGCTGGCCGGGACGTCGATAACCGTGCTGCATTCAAAGGTCGTCTGCGCGACCACCGGCGCAGCTGGGCGCGAGCATACCTCGCCCAGCAACAGCGCCGCCAGGAGCATGCTTACGAAAATTCGTTTCATCGAGGACCTCTATAAGGATAACCCGTCTGGTTCTTCCCCCCTGGGAGGACCAGGAAACTGATGATTGTCTACAGGGTATACAGGTGTTGTAACAGCTGCCAGGCCAGCGCTGGCTCCACTTTTAAGAGCCGCCCGGCAGCCTTGGTGGCATTCCTTAGCCGATCAATAGCACCACCACGTCCAGGTGGTGCGGTTTTTGACCTTGATCTCCCCGCTCTGTGAACCACATCTCCCCGATCCCGTGTAATCGAACAGCCCTTTCCACACGGTGATTTTGTTTTTGCCGGCCGGCAGCGTGAAGCGATAGGAGGTCGGTCCGCTCAGGTTCAGGTACAGCGTCCCGCCGGTCAGGTTATTGACGTTGATCACGGCTGTCGGGCAGGTGGCGGTGTTCAACTTCAGCGTCCCGCTCACGTTGACCTTCTTGACCTTGGTCTTTCCACAGGCCGGGTACTCCAGGGTGTACTTACCCTTCTCCACGCTGAATTCTGTCTTCCCCGGAGCGACATTGTAGAAGGTGTAGTTTTTTTCGATGGTCAACCCGGTCAGCACCAGCTTGTCGATTTTCACCCCCGTCTTGTTGTTGAATACCAGCCGGACGGTTGCAGCCAGCGGCGCCAGCGTCTGGCTGAACTCCCCCTCCGGCTGTACCGCCGCGCTGACTTGGGCTGTGGGCAGCCCCCAGGCCAGTGCCAGAGACGCGATCAGGATCGAGAATAAGATCGTACGCATTAATTTCACAATCCCCTCCAGTTTTTTATCGACCAATTGAGTTTTAAAAAGCTTGCGTGCTTTCGCCCTTGCGCTGTTCAGGCTGCTCGCTTCCTTTTAATACACTATAGCAAAAAAAGCCGCGCCACACAAGTACTATTTGCAAATTTGCAACATTTTCGCAATGCTATCGCTCTACAATTCTGCAAACTTATTCCAATCCTCCCCTCACGATCTGTGAGGCTCGATGGCGGAAAAAATCGACCACAGATCGTCCGTAAAGAGCACGGGACACAGATCAACACAGATTTGAAAACCATCCATAGGCGTTCTTTATCTGTGAGAATCTGTGTAGATCTGTGGTTAAAATCCCCTCGCCCGGCAGCTTTATCCCTACCCCTGATGGATTTTCACATTCTTCATCTGTAATCTTTTTTTTGCAGACGACCGTACAGGTTTCCGCAGGACGCATGGGATTACAGATTACGATCCAGCACAGTGCATGGGTCACTTCTGATTACTATAAAACCTGTACGGTCTGTTCATCGATCGAGGAACAGACCCAAGGCGCTCTTTATCTGTGAGACTCTGTGGAGGTCTGTGGTTGAAATCCCCCCGCCCGGCAGCCTTATCCCCACCCCTGATGGGTCTTCACATTCTTCACCTGTAATCTTTTTTTACAGACGACCGTACAGGTTTCCGCACGACGTATGGGATTACAGAATACGATCCAGCACAGTGCATGGGTCACTTCTGATTACTATAAAACCTGTACGGTCTGCGTATGGGTCGAGGAACAGACCTTACAGGTTTTACGGTTTTCTGCTGAGGTCGGGAGTTTATCCTTCCAGGCAGACTGGATCGGTAAAGCTGTACGGAAACCTGTAAGGTCCATTACCGGTCTGGTTTGTAAATATTGATTGGATTGGACTAAAAGCATGCGCACTTCTGGCTGGTCCGGCCCCTAACTGGCATGGACAGGCGAGCCAGAACACCTCTGGCTTCGAGCTTTTCCAAGGTGGGCCGCGATTCGGCGTGCAAACGAGCCCAATCGGCGCGATAATGGATTGGATGCCCGCCAGGGTCGCATCCGCCTGCTGCCCGGCGTCTGGTGATGGGCCAACTGGCTCAAAATTTTGATATACTTTATATGCTCATCCTGCCGGTACTCGCGCGCCTGCCTGCCGCGGCGCACGATCCGCTGGAGCGCGGCGAGACTCACCGCCAGCACTTAAATCAGACCAGGCGCCTGCGGCCACCATTCTTAAAAGAGCCCTGATCAAAATGACCCGTTATTCTTCACTTAAATCTCTGCTTCTGCTTCTGATTATCCTGCTCGCCTGGCTGGCTGTGCCGCTGCGCACCCACGCCCAGACCGAAACTCCCATGGACCTGGTGAACGAGGTCAACGCCCTGCGTGCTTCGCTCGGCCTGGCGCCCTACCAGGTCGATGCGGGGCTGATGCTGCTCGCCCAGGCGCACTCGGAATATCAGGCCAGCATCCAGACCAGCACCCACCAGCATTCGGATGGCTCCGATCCACCCGATCTGGGACTGGTGGAGAATGTGGCTGGCGGTGACAATGGCTACGTGACCGTCTCCGTTGTGGTGCACGAGATCTGGAACGATCCCGTGCATGGCAAGACCCTGACCGGCTTTCCTTCGGGCTGGGTGGGGGCAGGCATCGCCCTGTCTGCCAATAACACCTTGTATTACACGTTCGAGCTGCTGCCTGGCGATACCGCCGGCGAGCAGCCCCCCACACCCACCGGGGTCGCCGTCAGCCAGACTGGAGCCGGCACCTTTGTCCCCTACCTCACCAGCACCCCCGCCGCAGATGGCTCGATCAGCCACACCGTGCAGCCGGGCGAAGCCCTGTGGAGCATCGCCATCTCCTATGGCGTCACTGTGGACCACATTCGCAGCCTGAACGGCATCCCCGCCGATTCCACTACTATCCAGGTCGGGAAAATTCTGCTCATCCAGACCGCCGGTTTTGCCGACGCGCCCACCAGCACCGCCACCCTCGGCGCTACCCCCGCCGCCCCCGGACCCACACCCAGCCTGTCGCTCAGCCAACCTCCTTCTGCGTTAACCGGAGAAACACCTGGGGGAGCGCCTGAATCTGTGCTTGAAGCCACCGCCAGCCCGCCACCGGCCCAGACCGCCACGCCTACCAGCCAACCCTCACAGCGTCCATGGGATAACCCATACTTCATCCCGGTGGGCGCCATCGCCCTGGGGATATTTGGCCTGATCATCATCATTCTCAGCTATCGCAAACGTTATTAGAAAAGGCTGCCATGAAGATTCTTGTCGTCTACGATTCGGTGTTCGGAAATACAGAAAAAATTGCCCAGGCAGTTGCCCAGGCAGCTGGTCAGGCCATCGCCGGTGAGCCAGGCACCTCGGCGAATGTGGAGCTGCTGCACGTTTCTGGAGTCCAGCTCAGCCAGATGGAAGAAAGTGATTTGCTGGTGGTGGGCTCGCCCACGCGCGGCTTCCGCCCCACAGAAGATCTCGCTCACCTGTTGGAGCGCCTGGCCCCCAAGGCCCTGCAGGGCCGGCGCGTGGCAGCCTTCGACACGCGCCTCAAAGCCGACGAGCAGAAATCAATCGTTACGCGCTTTGTGGTCAAGACCGGTGGGTACGCTGCCAGACGCATCGCCGAGCGCCTGGTAAAAGCCGGCGCGGTCTTGATCGTCCCTCCAGAAGGGTTCTACGTAGCCGATACCGAAGGCCCGCTGAAAGACGGCGAGCTGGAGCGCGCCGCTGCGTGGGCTAAAAGCCTTTTAAAGTAGGTTAAGCTTAAAGCCAGCGCACTCCTGGCTCGCTTGACCCCCTCCGGGCTCGCCTTACATCTGTCTCCACTGTAGGGGCGGACGGCGTCCGCCCGCTGGATCACCCACCACGGTAGGTGCGAGGCATGCCTCGCACCTACGAATCCTCCTTTTACCAGTCGCGCTGAGCGGAGAACTGGTGCTCTTCCAGGTTGCAGTCGAAGCGCTGCCAGCCCGACAAAACCCCCCTGTCTTCGACAGCCCTCACATCCGTCCAGCCAGTCTTCGACTATGCAGCGGAAGACCACCGCTGCGCCGCTCAGACCGCTCGATTGCACGCGCTGAACGAACCATGTTTATGTAGGTTAAGCTTCAGCTTGACCATGTGTAATTAAAGCCTCAAAACATTCGAACATCTCACCACCGTCACGCCGGCAGCCATCATCGAATAAAAAAACGAATAAACGAATACCAGTCCTTATTCGTTTATTCGTTCACGCATTCGTTGATGGCCTGTCAAAATAATCAATTCTGAAACTTATCTCAGGCTTCATCCGTATATCATGCTGAATGTCAGCTATCTTCTGGCTCGTCTACATGCAAGCGCGCGAAGCGTAACGAACAACAGTAAATTGTTAAATTAATTTTAACGCCAGGAACAACCGGCTGATCAGAGTTAAAATACCAGGATATCAACACCAAAGGAGTCAACCCATGGCAGATTTAATCGATTACAAGATTATTGGCGATGACCTGCAGCTCGTCGAGATCGAGCTGGATCCAGGCGAAGGCGTGCGCGCCGAGGTCGGCACCATGACCTACATGGAGGATGGCATCGAGATGCAGACCGGCGCCGACGGCGGCATCTTTTCCGGTTTCAAGCGCATCTTCACCGGCGAAAGCTTCTTCATCTCCACCTTCCTGAACAGCGGGCAAACCAAGAGCCATGTTGCCTTTGCAGCCCCTTACCCCGGCAAGATCGTCGCCTTCGATCTGGACGCCTTTGGCGGCGAGGTGCTGTGCCAGAAAGATTCCTTCCTGTGCGCAGCGCGCGGCACCGAGATCGAGGTCGCCTTCACCAAGCGTCTGGGCGCCGGCTTTTTCGGCGGTGAGGGCTTCATCCTGCAGCGGTTGAAGGGCGATGGCATGGTCTTCGTGCACGCCGGCGGCACCGTGGTCGAGAAGGACCTGGCTGCTGGCGAACACCTGCGCGTCGACACGGGCTGCCTGGTTGCCTTCTCCACTTCCGTTGATTACGATATCCAGTTCGTAGGCGGCTTCAAAAATGCCCTGTTCGGCGGCGAAGGCCTGTTCTTCGCCCGCCTGACCGGCCCCGGCAAGGTCTACCTGCAGAGCCTGCCTTTCGCACGCCTGGTGGACCGCATCAAGCGCGGCATCACCTTCACCCAGAACGGCGGTGAATCACGCGGCGTAGCCGGTATCGGCGGCGATATCCTGAAAGACATCCTCAGCGGCAGCCGCTGATCCGACCGCACACCCGTACAGGCGCAGCGGGACACACCCGGCAGCACCCCTGCCGCTCTTCTATGGGTGGTAGGGGCGGCGGCGTCCGCCCAATGGATCACCCCCACGGTAGGGGCGGACGGCATCTGCCCAATGGATCACCCCCACGGTAGGGGCGGACGGCGTCCGCCCAATGGATCATACTCTTCCAAGCGCGCTGAGCGGCGGCTGCGCATGCAGTCGAAGCGCTGACAGCCCGACAACCCCCCTGTCTTCGACGGCCCTCACATCCGTCCAGCCAGTCTTCGACTTCGCAGCGGGAAATCACCGCTGCACCGCTCAGACCGCTCGATTGCAAGCACGCTGAGCAGCGGCTGCGCGTGCATTCCAAGCGTCCTCATCTCAGGTCGGGCTTCAGCCGCATCTTCAGCGCGCCCGTATCATCTCCTTTAAATACGCACCAGGCAGGCGCGCATATTGCGACCTGCCTGGCTTTCCCCACGCCCCCCGGACTTATTTACTGAGCAGAGCTGCCCCCTCAGTGATGCGCCTGGCTTCCCAGGCACCGGTTAACTTGTTAATTTTCCCGTTGGCGCTGACTGGATCCCCCCAGCTCAAATTCGTTATGGCGCTTGGCCTGCCGCCGGAATAGAGGAAACGCGTTGCTGCGCTGGTGGTCAGCACGATATATTCGCCCAGGCACTTTTTCGCAATCCGGTTCCCGACCAGGATTTCAACGGTCACGGTGTCATTCACGGTATCGACTCCCCGGACTCTTCCCGCCAGGGCAAAGCGCAGCGTACCTTTCAGGGTAGATACATCTGCACAGGCGCTGGTGCCGGCGCTTACCGGAATCGCCGGAACTGTGCTCACCAGCAAGAGCATACACACAAGACTTAGCAGCAGCAGTTTCTTCATGGGGCTTTCGTTCCTTATATTGAACACTGGACAGGATGGTGATGAATTATTGTCAGCATCTTTTATGACGCAAAATAACCTGAATCGATACGCCAAATCGCCCCCCAATCCCCCGACATGCTTTACAATACTGCCATACAACCAACATTTACCCTGGAGAGCAAACCTGTGACCAACACTACCGTATGTGCCTACTGCGCCTCAGTCATCTCCGCCGGCGCTAAAACCTGCCCCATGTGCGGCGCCGACAACCAGCCCGATTACCTGCTAGAAATCGTCCCCCCGCCGCCGGTGGTGAAACCTGCCCCCATCCCACCACCACCGCCCGCTGCCGGGTCTGTCTGGGAAGCGCCGGACCCCCAGCCGCTGCCGGCCCTGGAGCGCAGCGCCGCGCCATCCGCCAGCCCTACCCGCTACATCTGGATCCTGGCCGGCGTTGTTGCAGTCGTCCTGGTCTGCCTGTGTGTCGCCGCGATCCTGGTTGCCAACCTTGTCTCTGGCGTGTGAGCTGGTAAGCTGGCCTGGACTGCATGCAAGTAAGCAATCTATGTACAGGCGCGCTGAGCGGCGGCGCTCAGACTACCTGTGCGCCAGCAACGAATACCTGGCATCTTCCCTGTTTTGAAAACCGAGTTTTTTCTTGAAAACTCGGTTTCTTAACCCTGGAACAGAAACTCGGCTTTCAAGAAAAAGCCGAGTTTTCACACCCGGGCTGCCGGGTCGCCATACAGATCCCCGCCCTCAGATCCCCGCCCTCAGCTCACCGCCTTCTTCACCAGCGCCCTGATCCGGGCCTCTTCCGCCGCCGTCAGCTCCTTCAATGCAAACGCAGTCGGCCACATGGCGCCCTCATCCAGGTTGGCGGTATCGTTGAAGCCGAGCGTGGCGTAGCGCGAGCCGAACTTCTGCGCACTCTGGAAGAAGCACACCACCTTACCATCCCGGGCATACGCCGGCATCCCGTACCAGGTCTTCGGCATCAGCTCCGGCGCGCTGGCGGTGACGATCTCATGCAGGCGTGCCGCCATGGCGCGTTCCGGCTCCGGCATCTCAGCAATCTTTTCCAGCAGGTCCTTCTCCCCGGCGGCGCGATCCTTGTTCGCCCTGGCTTCCGCCTTCATCTCTTTGGCGCGCTCCTTCATGGCGGCGCGCTCATCATCGGTCCAGATATCGGTCTTTTGCGTGTCTTTCTTTGGGCTCATCCATACCTCCTATAAAAAATTCCCCCATATTTTAGAACAACGTTTCTAGACAGTCAAGATAGGTATTATCCGAATTAGTCTTTACCACCCCCAGCCTGACCCCGATACCGGAGGTAATCCACCCTGCTCGTCGTCGGCTGAGCCTCCATCCTTACAGTAGGTTCAGCTTTAGCCGGACTCGGCTGCTGCGCAGCCGCTTCTTCTTGCGAAAACCGAGTTTTTTCTTCAAAACTCGGTTTCTTAGCCCAAACCTAAGGCTCAATCTACCAAGGCTACTGGTCCGTGCGCGCCTACATCCCCACCGCCTAAGGCAACCTTTTTTGGTTTCTCATTAATTCTTTTGCCCTTCCGCTTTATTTACTTCAACTATGATTTTTTCCCGAATATCGGTGTAAGCACGCCCATTAGAAACAAGAGCCATAGTTTCAAAGGCAATTAATGATGATGCAAACATCTGAATCCAGCCTATTAAATAATTTTGGGTTTTCAGACCAGACAGGATTAAGATTAGTAACAACATACCTACAATAAGAATTGCCTGAAGCGTTGATGCTAGCAAAAATACTTCACGAACTTTTGTTTGTCGAAGTATGGCTAAAACATGTTTATTGTCTTCCTTGATAATTGAGTTCTGGAAAGGAAAGGCGATTGCGGCAGCAGCAGCGAAAAATGCTATTAACAATTCTTGTTTTGTTGAGTAATAGTAGGCAATTTCAGAGTAGTCAAACTTGAGCAATGCGAGGAGAGCACTTACGGCAAAGCTAGTTAATACTGGTAATATGTATCCATAAAAGAGCAAAAATTTAGTTTTCATTCGGCGGAAATAGGCGGTTTACTTCACTTTCAATTTTGACCAAAGCATTTCTTAACTGCTTGCTTGTTGCGTTTGTTTCGAGACCCCTGATCAGTGATCTGAGTTGGTCAATTCTACCCTTTACAGCAGTTTTACCTTCGTCAATCAAGACGGCTTCACCATTTTTTTGCCCTTCAATTTGAACACCACCTTCTTTATATCCTAATTCTGCCAAAGCTCCCGAACTATACGCCTTTGATTGTTCGTCAACTCTAATTCCATTAGGTGAAATAAACTCCTGCAAGTATTCAGTCAGCTTTTGTTCTATCATTTCTTTATAAATATGTTCTGCAAATCTATTTAACTCTGGATTTGGTAATTTTAGTCTTACACGAAAACGGAACACTTTATCCAGTGTTCTCAAATGCTCCAAAATCGCACCGCGAACTGAAATTGGCTCTAATCTCGGCGCAATCGGAATTGCTATAAATGATTTAGCATTTTCAATAATTGCATGGAAATTTCTTAACCAAGTTTCGCCAGTTGTCATTCCTGCTCTATTCTCAACAATAACAATGTGACGCTTCCAATAAATTAAAAGAACAATCGTATCAGCTGCAGGAGGGTTGGAAATTGAATCTCCAATTGTCAATGAGTCATCAGTGACAATTGTACTTTTTTTTTGTAATTGACTCCTGGCTAATACTACTGATGAAAAACCGTTTTCAAGGCTCTGAAAATTTCGCAGTGACCAAATATAAACAGCACGGCGAGTTTCTTTTTTGAAGTCATACTCACGGTTACATACTGTGGCAAGATACTCGGCAAGCAATTCATCATCTGTTTGATTGTTTGTTTGACGTGAACTGAATAGGTCATACCTATATTCCTTGTTCAGACGATAAAGAAAAAAGTTGTAAGTATCTCTTAGCATTGCAAACCCATCCTTTATGTAATTTGAACATCCTAGTCAATTACCAGAACCAACCCAATTCTCCTAGTGCATAACAAAAAACATCTCAGTAAATATGGCAAACTCATTTCGTCAAAGATCGTAGATATCACACAAACCTTAGTGATTTTACGCGATCAATTCTCACCCTCTCGCCCTCTCCAAATTCAACGCCAGCAAGCGCGCCAAAATCTCATCATCTGACAGGTCCGCAGGCCAGCCATAGGCGGCGAATACGGCTTCGTCCAATTTCTTATGCGCCAGGTCCAGCCAGGTCGGGCGCTGGTTGTAGAGATTGGTCAGCGTGCGCTTCTTAAGCTCGGCCTCGTTTGCCCCAGGTGGGTTTAGCCAGGCGTCGCGTTTCTCGACCAGCTCTTTGGCTGCCTGGGCGATGGCCTGAACCCGCAGGTCATCCTGCACTTCCTGACCCGGAGGCCAGGGGAAAGGGAAGGTTTCGAAACATGTTGATGTGTTGTAAGTCGGATCGTTCCCAACACCGTGCTTTGCTCCATTAGCGAGAGACCATACTTCATGGAGGCTGGAGTGAAGAACACCAAAGAAATAATCATCTTCCCTTGCAAATACGGTCACCTTGGCATCTGGTATGGTTGGATTTTCAAGCCAAACAAATAATCGATGCTTTGAAACAACTGGTGTCCCTATGTATCTATTTAAATGTATTATCGCTGTTCGAAGTTCTGGCCTCGGGCGTTCAAATAACCACCAATGCTCTCTAATTTTTATGTCCCTTTCCTTATCTCTTGATGGCTTAACTACTTTTTTCACGTAGTTGAAGGGTAATTCATAAGATGCAGCTAATTCAATCGGTGTATCGACGCCAAAATCAATTATCCACTTTCCTCGCCTTCGTCGAACTAAGTCGCTTCCATTTACCCAAGGTTTTACAACGTCACTATTTGGGCGACCATTTGGGTTTCCTTTGGCAGACAGTAGCTCACTCGCAAGCTCTGCATCAATGTCAAATGCGCCGTATTTTTTTGTTCCTGGGAATACTACACCGTCATTTTCTCTGAGATTAACTGCCATTGTAAGATCTGCCATAGAACTTAGGTCAGGATTAATTGTTGAGACTTCTTTACTATCGAGAATCTTTAATTTTTCCGATCCATTGTCAAAACAAATTATGGATACCCTAACTGCAGCTCCATCAAGAATCCAAGGACGATCACTGTAAGCACTGAAAATGTCACCACATTCTTTAATTCGGTCTAATACCGTTCGGCTTAATCCTTTTCGTATTGCCTGTGTTGCAATCAAGCCAACTCTATGCGTTTTTTGTTTTAATATCTGGTCCATTGCTCTCATGAACCAATAGCACACAAGGTCGCTTTTTGCTGGCACATATTCTTTATATAATGCTGAAAGGTGGCTCAGGTATTCTTCCCCCAATTCTGAACGTTGTTTTATCACACCCAAAAATGGTGGATTCCCGATAATAACTTCTGCATCCGGCCATTCCGGCTCCACCGGCTCGCCTTGCTCATCGAAGGCCAGGATGGCATCCTTGCATTCGATATTCTCCAGCTTGCTCAGGATCGGCTCGGGCGGGAAGCCGTAGCCATTCTCCACCGACCACTGGATATAGCCGATCCAGATCGTCGCCTGGGCCAGCTGCTGGGCGTATTCGTTCAGCTCGATCCCAAACAGCTGGCTGGGGTGCGGCGTGTAACCCTGCAAGGGCGCCATGTAGGGTATCCCCAGCCTGGCGGCAAACACCGAGACCTCTTTCCACAGGTCCAACAGCTGGCGCAAGGCCACGTACAGGAAATTCCCCGACCCACAGGCCGCGTCCAGCACCCGGATTTTGGCCAGCTCCTGGGTAAAGCCCACCAATAACTCGGTGAGCTTGCTCTGGTGTTTGTTGGCGGCTTGCCTGGAAGCTGCCGCGTCGCGCTCGGCTGCCAGCTGGCGCGCCTGCTGCTGGATTTCTTCCCAGCGCCGCCGCAGCGGAGCCATCAACACCGGCTCGACGATCAGTAAAATATCATCTTCGCTGGTGTAGTGCGCCCCCAATTGCGCCCGCTTGGAGGGGTCCAGGCTGCGCTCGAAGAGCGTGCCGAAGATAGAAGGCTTGATCTGCCCCCAATCCAGACCGCTCACCTGCCACAGGATTTCCAGCGAGTCGCTGTCCATATCGAGCACATTGGCGTCATCGAAGAGGTGACCGTCGAAATTCCGGATCTGGTCTGCCCCAAACCAGCCGCCGGTGGACATGGCCTCGAACAGGAGCTTGAGCTGGGCCGAGAACGCTCTGGTGTTCGTCCGGCTGTTCAGCAGGATCTTTGAAAAGATCTTTCCGGGCAGCAAGCCTACATCTTCGGAGAACAGGCAGAACAATATCCGGATCAAGAAGTGGGCAATCGCTTGCGGCTCTTCACCGTATTTGTAAAGCAGCTGGGCAATCTTAGCAAACTCTTTGGCCGCGCCTTCGGTCACATCCTCGGTCGTCTGCTCGGCTTTTAGTGAGAGCGGATTGAAGAAGGCGGCGCGCAGGATGGCCAGTTTTTCAGGCCTGGCCAGGTCGTCCAGGGTCAGGATAAATTCTCTTTTAGGGCTGTTGGTGATTTTGGTGCGAATGATGATGGTCTGCCAGTCGGAAACGATCAGCAGGGGCGGGTTGTCCAGGGCGTCATGGTAGCGCAATAATTGCTGGTATGCGCCTTCCAGGTCAGACTCTTTACCCTTGTATTCCCAGGCGAAATGATCCTTGTACCATACGTCGGCAAATCCCTGCCCGCCGCTGCTCTTACTGGCGCCGGCTTCAAAGCGGAAGAAAGCGCCGTGCGGGTCCATCTCGATCGGGTTGGGATGCTCGATCAGCGCGCACAGATCGTTGAAATGGGATTGGTAAAATGCTTTTTCGTTGAGGGTGGAATTGCGCCACTTGGCGATGAAAGATTGTGGGTTCATGTTTGTAAAGGCGTAAGACAATTGAGAAGCGGGTACAACGTAAACCTACTATACCCCAACTTGTTGTCAAAGGAAAGTATCCGGTCGCTTAAGTTAACAAATTTATCGAGCGTAGGTAAAGCTTAAAGCCAGCGCACTCCTGGCTCGCTGGTCCAAGGACGGCAAAATAAGCTGGCATGCATAGCAACAGCCGCCTTCTTTCCAAACGCACGTAGGAGCCTTCTCCGCTCCAAACCCCAGGGGTCTCGGAGACCCCTGGCCTTATTTTTGCGCAAACAGAAGGGGTTTTAACTCGATAACGCAAATACAAGGCCATTTAACTGGGCAAAATTGACCAAAAATTGAGCGAATCAGGTATCCTCCTAAAATTGCTCCAGACTTAGCCGTAGTGAGGAGGTTCCGATGGCGATCGAAATGGGTTTGACAGACGAATGTATCAACACACAATACGCACCTCTTGCGGCGTTATTTGTCCTTTACCAACAAAAACGGGTTCTAAATCCCTTGCAGCAGATCCCAAATCTGGCTAAGAAGCGAGAATATAGCCTGGGAGACAAGCTGATTCAGGTCTTATTGAGCATGCTGGCGGGTTGTGAGACCCTGAGTGAAGTCAATCTGAAGCTGCGTTCAGAAGCCAGGCTGGCTGAGGTGTGCGGTTGGCGACAGCTAGCCGATCAATCTAGCTTATCCCGGACTCTGGATAAGCTAAGTCTGGAGCAAATCGACCAACTTCGAGAAGCAACCACTCAGGTTTGGCGTTCGCTGAGCCAGACATGGCGCCACAACTGGCATGGGTTCTTGTGGCTCGACTATGACTTATCAGGTTTACCCTGCTCGGCAAAGGCGGAAGCCAGTCAAAAAGGCTTTTTCAGTGGTAAAAAAATGCTACTGGGCGCCAGCTGGCCCGGGTAAGTGCGCTCAAGTATCGGGAAACGATCTGGTCAGAAGTGTTTCCAGGCAACTACCACACGGTCCATGCGCTACAACCGGCAATCCTGGCGACCGAAATTGCTTTAGACTTAGCCCCAGACCAGCGCCAACGCACGATCTGGCGTCTGGATGGAGGTTCGGGCAGTGAACAAGAGCTGCGCTGGATCGTGGAGCGCGGGTATCACATCCTGGCGAAAGGCATTAACCACAATCGCGCCGCAGCTTTGGGAAAAAGGGTCAAACGGTGGGACCGATTTGGAGATGCCTGGCTCGGCGAAGTTCCGCCTCCCACTGATTACGCCCGTCCTGTACGCGTATTGGTCAAACGCCAAATCAAAGATGGAGCCTATCACCATAGCTACTACGTTACCACCTTGTCGTTTACTTCAAAAAACCTGTTCCAGATCGCCTATGATGCCCGTGGAGGTGCAGAAGTCGAACAATTCCGCAACGACAAAAGTGGTTTGGGCCTGGAAGCACGAAGAAAACGCAGCTATTTGGGCCAGAAAGCCTATATTTTATTGAACGATCTGGCTCACAACCTGTTGTCCGACTTTCGCCATCACGGTCTAAAGGGCTCCAGGTTTGCCACATACGGACCACAACGCATCCTGCGCGACCTGTTACAGACACCCGGGAAATTGGTGTATGAAAACGGAAAGCTCAGAAGGATCGAATTGCTAAGTCTGAAACAAAATTCCCGAGACCTGCTTATGTGCTTGGAAAGGTACTGTTTAGACCCCTAAATGAAAGTTGAAATGGCCTGTGTTTGCGTTAAAAAGTTAAAAGGCTTTGTATTTGCGCAAAATCAAGGCCTGGGGTTTGAAATCCATACGTCATAAAACGCATCTGCAAATCCACCCAGGCGCGCTGAGCGCAGCGAACGCAGTCGAAGCGTCGCCCGCCATCGAAACCTCGCCATCTTGTCTTCGACTGTGCAGCGGATGCTTCGACGTCGCTCAGCACTCCGCTGCTCCGCTCAGACCGCCTGTACGCAAACCCAGACCGTCTGCCAGTACCCCTTCCGTGTAATCCGTGCTAACCGTGTTCTTTACGGTCATCCGTGTTCTTTACGGCCACCGTGTTCTTTACGGTCACCGTGTTCTATACGGACATCCGTTGTCAGCCCCTCACCCCTCCCCCATTGTCAATCTGCGGGAATGTAGCTCGGGAGTCCTGGCGCAAAGCGCCAGAGTCCGGCCAAAGCCAGCGCTCTCCTGGCTCGCTTGTCCATGGACGGCAAAACAAGTTGGCATGCAATGCAACAGCCGCCTTCTTCCCAGGCGCAGGTAGGGCCTCTCCCCGTCATAAAACCCCAGGGGTTGAAATCCTTGATTTCTTATACCCCTGGGGTTTTTTCATATCCATGCGCCTCAAAACGCAGCCACCATTTCCCAGGCGCGCCCAGCGCAGTCGAAGCGTCACTGCACAAAAACCAATCCACCACAGATTCTCACAGATTCACACAGATTTAAGCCCCTGGTGACCAGTTTTTATAATCTGTGTTGATCTGTGTTGATCTGTGGTCAATTACCATGTACTTCTTCTGCTGTGATTAACGGGTAGGTGCGAGGCATGCCTCGTACCTACCACATCATCTACATCACAGCCTGTTGAATCACCGACAAACAGCCTTCCTTCTCCCAACTCGCCATCAAAATACCAACAATATTCCGTATAATCTATGTGTATCCCTATCCACTCTCACCCCTCAGGAAAACCCCATGCCCATCACCCACCGCCCCTACCAGTCCGAAGACGATTTCTGGCGCATGCGCGCCCTGCTGCGCCAGGCGCTCGTGCTCAACGACTACCGTGAGATCAGCTGGCACGTCGCCCGGCTGGAGTACGCCCGCTGGCACACCTGCCTGAACTGCGCCCATATCACCATCGACGAGGTCGCCACCCTGTGGGAAGACGACGGCGAGCTGGTCGGCTTCGTCATGCCCGACGGCGGGTGCGGCGAAGCGCATTTCAACCTGCTCCCCGCCTACCGCTCCCCGCAGATGTACGCCGAGATGCTCCAGGTAGCGGAAGCCAAGCTGCCGGAGATCAAAGAGGACGGCACGCGCCACCTGTACATCTGGTGCCCTGCCGGCGACGCTCAGCGCCAGGAGCTGCTCATCCGTTCTGGCTACACGAAAGATTACTGGGAAGGACACCAGTTATGGCCAGAGCACCAGTGGCGGCGCGACCTGGCCACTCCCGCATTTGGGGGGCAGCCGGTCACCCCCGTCCCCGCCCCACCGGGCTACACCCTGCGCTCGCTGGGCGATGGCCTCGAGCTGCTCGAGCGCTGCTACGCCTCCGGGCTGGGCTTCCACGATGGCGATATCAAGGTCGCCGTCGAGAACCGTACTGATCCCACCTGGTACCGCAATATCCAGACCGCCCCCTCCTACCGCCGCGACCTGGACCTGGTGGCGGTGGCTCCCAGCGGCGAGATCGCCAGCTTCTGCACCATCTGGTTCGACGACGTCACGCGCACGGCCTACTTCGAGCCGGTCGCCACCGTCCCCGCCCATCAACGCCGCGGCCTGGGCAAAGCCCTGCTCACCGAGGGCCTGCTGCGCCTGCAGCGCATGGGCTGCCGTTACGCCTTCGTGGGCGGTTACAGCCCGGAGGCCAATGCCCTGTACCGCTCGGTCGTAGGCGGCGACTGCGAATTGGATGAAGTGTGGGTCAAAGAATGGCGCGATAATTAGTCTATGAAAATTTCTCCGCTGCAGCTGCTGCTCATGCTCGTGGTGGTTTTCCTCGTCCCCTTCCTGCCCCTGCTCATCTCCGGGCGCCGGGACTGGTGGGAAGCCTGGGTTTATGCGCTGCTCAGCGTGCTGGGCTTTATCGTCAGCCGCCTGCTGGCAGCCCGGCGCAACCCGGATATCATCGCCGAGCGCGGCCGCAGTATGAGCCATGCCAACACCAAATCCTGGGACCGGGTCCTCTCGCCCCTGGTCGGGCTGGGTGCCAGTTTCCTGCCGCTGGTTGCCGGGCTGGAGATGCGCATTCAAGGAGTATCTGAATTCAACCTGCCGCTCAAGCTGGCTGCCCTGCTGCTAATCCTGGCGGGCTATGTTTTCTCCTCCGCCGCCCTGATCACCAACCGCTTCTTCTCCGGCGTGGTGCGCATCCAGAGCGAGCGCGGCCACCACGTGGTCTCCAGCGGACCCTACGCCTGGGTGCGCCACCCCGGCTATGCCGGCAGCCTGCTGGTATTCCTGACGCTGCCCGTGTGGCTGGATTCCCCCTGGTCGTACCTGCTGACGGCCCTGTTCCTGGCTGCCATCGTCCTGCGCACACACCTGGAAGACCAGACCCTGCAGGCCGAGCTGCCCGGTTACGCCGAGTACGCCCACAAGGTGCGCTATCGCCTGCTGCCGGGGGTATGGTAAACCAGATCGTGAGCGCCAGCATGACCAAAGCCGATCTGTATCGTGAGCGTTTAGGTGTCCTGGCACACTGGGATGCCTACCTGCTGGAGCAGTCCGGCCTGCCCGGTCCGCGCGGCAACCTGGAGCTGGCGCAGGTGGTGGCCGACCTGGGTGATGAGCAGCTCTTCCGCCGCTACCTGGCCTGCACCCCCGACGCGGCGCCCACCAATTCCCCCTATGAATTCCTGGCCTTCTGCGGCGTGGTTGGGCTCGGCCGATTGCTGGCCGAAGGCGACCGCCGTGATCTGAGCGAGCTGCGCCGTCACGCCAGCGATCCTCGCTGGCGCCTGCGCGAGGCGGTTGCCATGGCCCTGCAGCGCTGGGGGGATGCGGATATGCAAGCCCTGCTGGCCGAGATGCAGGCCTGGGTCCACGGCTCTCCATTGGAGCAGCGCGCCGCCGCAGCTGGCCTGTGCGAGCCGCGCCTGCTGGTCCAGCCTGCTCACACCCGGGCTGTCCTTTCCATCCTGGAAAGCATCACGGCTGCCTTTGAGAAAGCACCTTTGCCGCGCAGCGCAGAGTTCACCGTACTGCGCAAAGGGCTGGGTTACTGCTGGAGTGTCGCTGTGGTCGCCCTGCCAGGCGAAGGCAAGCCGCTGCTGGAGAAGTGGCTGGCCTGCACCGATAAGGATATCCGCTGGATTATGGGCGAGAACCTGAAGAAAGCTCGCCTGGAGCGCATGGACTCCATCTGGGTAATGGCTATGCGCAGAGAGCATGGTTATTAGCGCCCGGTTGACCCGGTCCACGACCTGTCCTTCTCCACCCGCCAGCTCGAAGCGCTCCTTAACCTGGTGAATGGCCTGATCCACGCCTGAATTCCACGCCAATATAGGATAAGCTTGAAGCCAGCGCTCTCCTGGTTCACCTGACCATGCACCAATCGAACATTCTTCTAAGCCAGGCCTAGCCTGTTTATAAACGCGCTGAGCGGCGGCTGCGCACGAAGTCGAAGCGTCGCGAACACCATCGAAAAATTGCCAGCACAATGATCAAAACCGTGAAAGAATATCAACCACAGATCAACACAGATCAAATCACAAATGCATACATCTGTGCGCATCTGTGAGAATCTGTGGTGAAAAATTTTCAACAGATAAACACAGCCTGGTACAGTTATGAAAATCAGGATCGCCAGGGTTTAATGATCTGTGTGCATCTGTGAGAATCTGTGGTTAAAACTGGTTTTATGCTGCTCGCTGGATTATCTTCGTCCCCAGGCTAAAACCTGCACACATCTCCGAACTACGTGGGGCAGACGGCTTCCGCCCCCACAGCCGCCCGACTTGAAAACAGAGTTATTAGGACCCGCTCTTTGAACTCAAACTCGGTGTCTCCCCCCATCCTGAGTACTTTTTACTGTCATTGCGAGCGCAGCGAAGCAATCTGTCTCATGCAGGCTGATTATTTGCCGGTCGAAACCCAGATTGCTTCGGTCGGCCTGGCGGAAGTACGCCCGCCAGTCCTCTCTCGCAACGACATCCGGTATTAGTTGTCGTTGCGAAAGCAGTGAAGCAATCTGTCGCAGCCTTCTCTGCTCTTCTGCCACCTGCCAACGTACGGGCGCAGCGGGTCACAGACGACCCATTGCCCGATCAGGACCGCTGCGCCCCTGCCCCAACCACACTTCCACGCGAACACTGGAAAAAATTTACTCTTCTGCCTCTCCCACCCCCCACAACAGCATCGGATCGACGAGCTGGAACAATCCGCTCACCCGCCACTGGCAGTAATTGGCCATCTCTTGCGGCGTGGCGCTGGTATCGTAATGCGCCATACTCCCCAGGCGGATACCCGCCGGCCCCACCCGCGCCTCCAGGTGCAGGTGCGGGTTGAGCGCGTTGCCAGACATCCCCACGCTCCCGATCAAATCCCCACAGCCTACCTCCTGCCCGGGCTCGAAGGCCGGCGGCGCTTCCAGGTGGGCGTATAACAGGTAGAGCGAGCGCTTTTCCGGGTCGTATTCTAATGGCTCTGCGGATGGGCAGGTCAGCGCCGGAATCGCGGCCAGGGTGGGCGCAGGCGTTGGCAGGCTCAGTGCCTCCAGCCAGGCGCCGGGCAGCAGCTCCAGCGGGGTCTCCACCAGCAGGGCATTCCCATACGGAAAACGACTGGCGACCACCGCCGCCACCCGCCCATGCAGCACGGCCTGCACCCCGCGCCCCGTCAGAGCTAACCCCTGAAGGGGTAATCCGTCGGCGCCAATGTCGGCAAAGTCCACCGCCTGGTGCGGATCATCAGAGCCGGCCCGCGGTGGGTGGAAGGGATTCGAGATCATCTCGGGCAGCACCGCCCAGTCGACACCCTGCAAAGGTGAGCACAGCTGCAGACCGGGGGCAGCAGAAGGCTCGGGCGTCGCCACAGTAGTGGCGAGCGCCCCAGGAGTGGCGGTCGCCACTACTGTGGTAGTCGCATTTGCGACAGCAGCTGCGCTGGCAGCCGCGCTTGGGGTCTGCGCTGCGGAGCTCATTGGCGAAGGGGACGCCACCACAGCAGGTGCTGTGGGTGCAGTCTGCTGGATGGGTGGCGCCGGTGACAGGGTCGGGGATGGCGTGCGGGCCTGGCAGGCTGCCAGGGAAACCAACACGCTCAGGCAGGCAAGCGTTTTGCGGTTGGTGAGCATCCCCATTGGCATACATGGCCTCCAGGCCGGGCAGGATTTTTCCATTGTACCTATCTTAACAAGTTAAAAACAGCTATCTGCGCAGAGTGCAGGTTTCCTCTCAACAGCATACGAGATAATCAAGCCGCATTTCAACCAAAATAGTGGAAATCTTACCAGAACTGCTCCCAGGGTTGGCGCAGATGACGGCAAAGCAGAATATCACGGTGGTTCTGGCTTTCTTCGTTTTGTACACCATACGGGTTAACGTTTGTGCCGGCAGCAATGACCTGCGCCCAGCGCTTCCCACCCATGCGCCGGACCATCAAGCCGGTCAATATCAGGACCAATCCCTGCGAAATAGCCGGGAAGAAGCGGATGCCGAGCAGTGATGTGCCGAACAGCTTCTCGGCGATATGGGCGACAAAGGGAGTAAACGGTGGACAATCCACGTATCCCCAGGCCAGGTGGCGCCCATCCTCGATAAAGTTCAGCTCATCGCGGTGGAAGCCGTACTGGTGGTTGACCAGGCAGTGGACAAGAACCATGGCCAAAGCCATCCACACCAGGATAGCTGTGTCTGAAAGCAAGTATTGTTTCAAGATGCGCGTATTCATGGGGCAGTGATCCTGTGAATTTGGAAATAGCTGAGGAGACTAAGATTTTAGATGAGGGTTTGTTCAATAATTATACACGCTCTCTTTTGTGCATAAACAGGATCAAACCCATGGGACACGTCTGTTTCGATGATCGTACACCTCATCCGAATCACAAACCATGCGCACCGCCTCGCCAGCATCAGCCGGGGTTTCCTGGCTTTCTGTACACTCCAAGGAATAAATAAAGCAGTGTTATAATTTTTTATGATGCATTGGACTATAAGTACCTTTTTTATCGTTATAAGGAGATTTACGATGAAAATTTACAAGTTGGCTTCCATGCTGGTCTTCGCCCTGCTGCTCGCTGGGATGGCTACCGGGTTTGGCTACAGCCAGGCCAGTACATACACCTATCGCGAGACACACCCGGTAGAATTGGATGTCTTTGTTGATTGCGCGGCAGGCGGGACCGGCGAGATTGTCCACCTGACCGGCAGCCTCCAAAATATTTTTCACGTTACGGATGATCCGACTGGTGGTCAGCTGGTGCAGTTCATGGCACACCCCCAGGGCATATCCGGCTATGGCATGCTCACCGGAGATAAATATCAGGGAACCGGGATCACCCGCGATGTGCTGCACACTTCCGGTCTCTCCTATGGGGTTGAGTATACCTTCGTCAATAACTACCGCATCATCGGCCAGGGTTCCGGGAATAACCTCATGATTCAGGATATCTTCCATTACACAATCACAGCACCGGGGGAGATCACTGCCTGGATGGAACACTCCTCGGAGACCTGCCAGTAGGAAGCGTTTCGCAGCCGGACAGGTAAGGAACAAGTCCAGGACACCCCGCTCCAGCGCACTCAATCCCTGTGGCTTGCAGGCGTACTACATCAAGCGAATCTCCTGGCGCAGCCTGCGCACGGAGATCCTGACCCCATTTGTCAGCCTGTATTGCGCACTCACCGCCCTTAAAGCAAACAGCCCCGAGAAATTCTCGGGGCTGTGAATGCTTACATTTCAGCGTGTTACGGCTTACTTGGCTTCTGCCTCAATCATCTTGCTGCTCTGTACCGCAATCTTCTTCGGCTTGAGCTCTTCGGTCTTGGGCAGGGTCAGGGTCAGCACGCCGTTTTCGTAATGGGCGTTGATCTCATCATCCTGCACCGGCACGATCAGGCGCAGCTGGCGGTAGAATTTACCGCTGAAGCGCTCGCGGATGTGGAAGCGCTCGCCTTCCTGGACGGTCTCGTTCTTCAGCTCGCCCTGGATGGTCAGGAATTTATTGGCATAAGTGATCTCGATCTCGTTCGGATCGATGCCGGGCACGGTGGCTTTCACCACATAGGCCTCATCGTTCTCGATTACATCCAACGCCAGCGGTGAAGCGGCCTGGTCAAGCTCATGCTCACGCAGAGCAGCGTCTTCATTATATACACGATCCACCATGCGGCGCATGCGGTTCATTTCACGGTAAGGGTTCCAACGGACTAACATTATCTGCCTCCAATTTAGGTTCGATTATTCGCAACGCTAAGGTTGTTATCTGTGAGTTAGTTATAACCGGGCAGTGTAAGAAGCCTGTCAGACTGGCATTAGAAATTTATATGAACCGTCCACCTGTCTTCAAGCGCGCTGAGCGTAAGCGTCCTGAGCGCAGGCGTCCTGAGCGCAGGCGTCCTGAACGCAGGCGTCCTGAGCGGAGGCGCTCTTTGCCGAAGTCGAAGGATGCCGCAGTCGAAGGATGCCGCAGCCGCAGGATGCCGAAGTCGCAGGACCGCTTCTCCCACGGCGAGTTAATCCCCCAGTCGTTTGCTGAAAGTGACCAGGCGGTTCGCTTCTTGATAGCCCAGCGCCTGGTGGGCCTGCAGACTGACTTCGTTCCAGATCTCCGCGTCGGAGCCCATCTCCGTGCAGCCTTTCTCGCGCGCCCAGGCTTCTGCCGCTGCCACCAGTCTGCCGCCCACCCCCGTGCGCCGCTGCCCCTCCGCCACGAACCAGCCTTCGATATAGCCTACTGGATGCGTGCTGCAGCCTTCCGCCCAATGCCTCAGGGCGACCTCGATAAAGCCTATTGGCTCGCCCGCTGGGGACGCCGCCATGAATACCGCATTAAGCTCCGGCTCGGCCAGGATTTCCGCCTGCTCAGCCCGCAGCTCCTCCTGCGCGGCGTCGGGCCACAGCGCCTGGCGCATCTCCAGCCAGGCAGGGTATTCTTCCGGTCGTATGGGGTGGATGTCCATCATAGATATCTCCAGTGCTGATATACCAATAATTCTATTTGACTGATTATACATATAACCTGCCTTTGAACACACACTCGTCATCGACTACGACCCGGGACGCTTCGACTACGCCCAGCGCGCTCAGACCGCTCGATTGCAGGTAACCTGAATGGTGGGCGTACCTTTCGCCCATTTCGCCCCCTTCATACACGAATCCCCTCCCCACTCAATTAACTTTTCTGTAAGGTCATTGCCTTCATGCCCCATCTATGCCATAATGCTTTTGTTCAATCCATCACAAATCCAACACCCCGTTCCACCGAACAAAAGGAGCTCCGCATGCACGTCCCCCACCCATTCCGCCCGCATCACCTCGCAGCAGGGATCGTTTTCATGTTCCTGCTGGCCGTCCTGGCTGCCTCCGCCCCACCCCCGGCAGTCGCGGCCATCCTTTCCCAGGGCGCAGACACCCAGCCGGTGTACCTGCCCATGCTGATGCAGGGCCACCAGCCCCCGCCCCCGCCCAGCGCCTTCGACCAGATCGACGCCGATCTGGAGGCCGGCCGGATCGATGCCGAAACCGCCCTGATCTACAAAACCTTCGCCGAATTCGGCGACCCGCGCCTGCCCGCTGCCTACCGCTCCGGCGATATCGGCGGCGAAGCCGGGCTGTTCATGCTCGAGCTGGTGGAAGCCTTCCCCGGCCTCTCCAGCGCGACCCAGGACCTGCTGGCGCCCTTCTTCACCCCACCTTACGAAACCGGATCCTGGCTGGCGCAGAGCGGGCGCACACAGGCCGGCGCCGCCCCCTCCGATTGGGCGTATATCTCCGCCGCCGGGGGTAAAGCCCGCGTCTGGTACCAGCCCGCCAAAGCCGGCTTGCAGCGCAAAGCCACCGTCCTGGCCGGGGAAATCACCAGCAATATCTGGCCTAAACTGACCGGCCTGATGCAGCGCGATCCCATCCCCGACAGCGCCGGAATCCAGAACTTCATCCTGCACGATCATTACCGCGAGAGCTGGACCGGTACCTTCCTGCCCTTCACCGGCTACGCCGGCATGGCTGTCCCTCAGACCTGCTCACCCACCCCCTCCCTGATTTACGTCAACGCCGACCAGCCTGATTTCGCCCCTGTGCGCAGCCAGGGGATGGTCGTGGGCATCGCCGAAGCCGCCGCCCATGAATTCATGCACGCTCTGCAGTTCTCCTACAATCTGGCGGTGGATCCCTGCCTGGAATACCGCTGGCTTGGCGAAGCAACCGCTTCCTGGGCCGAAGAATTCGTCTATCCCGACCACGATACCGAATGGCGCCTGGCGAGGTACTTTCTGGATAACCCATGGTATCGCCTCCACGAGCAGACCGGCTATCACGATTACGGCCTGTACCTGCTGGTGTACGAACGCACCCAGAAATACAACGAACCCGGCTCCGTGCGCCAGGCCTGGGTTAACGCCCAGTATATGGACAGCTATGAATCCTTCCTGGCCCTGGGCGGGCTGAACTTCGAGCAGGTGGCCGCCCTGTGGAACAAAGCACCCTTCAGCACGTTCTTCCAGGACGAAGACACCCTGCCCTACCAGATCAAACCCAAAAAGGATGAGATACTTACCGCCGCCGGCGGCTTCAAAGAGTATGTCCTGGAAGATACTTTGCTCCCCGGCATGATCCACGCCTACCATTACACCGTCGATCCCTCGGTGCGCACCATCACCATCCTGGACGGCCTGACCACCCAGCTCACCCAGGGGCTTTATCACGATAGAGATGGCGACCTGACCTACAACCAGGAACAGGCCTCCGAAGACGACCTGCGCGGCGCTCAAATCGTCACGCTGGTGAAATTCGAGAGCACAGACGAGGTCTGGACAGCCGTCAATGCCTGGCGGCAGGATTTCTGCCAGGACTGGCTGAAGCAGCGCGTCAGTGAGATCCTGATCTTTGTCACCAACAACGACCTCACCGACCGCAACAACTGGGTCCAGCCCACCGGGGTGAGTACCCGCATCCTGGTCTCGTCCGTGCCGTGCGTCAAGCTGCAGGGCTCAGCCTCCGTCACCACCGAGTACGATGGCGTGACCGAGAGCCTCTCCGCCAGTGGATTGGAATATGTCTCGTTCTCCTACCTGCCGGAGCTGGACCTGCCGCCGATGGTCAATATTATCGACCCGGAAATCACCATGCGCCTCACCGGGGGTTCAGCGAGCTGGAACATAGAAGGCACCGATTCGGACGGCTGTACTTACTCCGGCTCGGACAGCTTCACCATCACCAAAGACGGCAATCCCTCGATGCTGAGTCTATACTTCAGCCTGCTGCCCGGCAGCACTCATTTTATGGGCTACGAAGGCACCGGCACGCTCGATTCGCCCACACCCGAGTCGCACTACAGCGTCAGCTGCCCCGATCAGCCCGTCCAGAATTTCTATCCCACGGTCGGCAATTTCTTCATGCCCGATGGCGAGACGCCGGTCAGCCCGGATGGCAGGCTGACTGGCGAGAAGGTCATCACCGAAGGTGAGATCGTCACCCGCTGGGAGTGGAACTTCAGCCCGGTGACCGCGCCGTAGACATATCCATTAAACAAGCAGGTGCGAGGCATGCCTCGCACCTACCTTCTATTGGGAAATTTGTCTCGCACAGGCAGAAGGACTATTTAATCTTGCCTTCGATCATCTTGTTGTTCTTCACGGTGATCTTCTTGGGCTTGACCTCTTCCGTCTTGGGCAGGGTCAGCGTCAGCACGCCGTGCTCGTAGTTGGCCTGGATGGCATCCGACTTCACCGCGCTGGGCAGGCGCACCTGGCGGTAGAACTTGCCGAAGTAGCGCTCGCGCAGGTGATAGCGCTCGCCTTCTTTCTCCTCTTCGTGCTTCATCTCACCCTGGATGGTCAGCGTATCGTTGTTATAGGTGATATCCAGATCATCCGGGTTGATGCCGGGGATGGTGGCCTTCACCAGGTAGGCATCTTCGTTTTCCAGCACGTCCAGTGCCAGAGCGGTGTAGGTCTGGTCGAAGTCCGTCCAGCGGCGCTCCATAGTGTCGTCAAAGACGCGGTCCAGTGTGCGCCGCAGTTGATTCATCTCACGGAATGGATCCCAACGGTTTAACATAAGCTACCTCCTTTTTGTGGTTAAAGATAAGGTTTGTAGATTTACATCCACTTTATAAAACACTCAGATAAGAAAAACATCAGACGAATATCAGAAAAATGTAAAAATCTGCCCCAAACCCAAGCTTAAGCTTATCTCATCTAAGCCGGCGCGGCTTGCCGTGCACTCCTTCATACGCTATAATCTCTCACGCCTCCAGGCAGAGCCCAGTTTACTGCTGCTCAAATCTCCTCTCCAAAGGACCCTGCCCGTGCAATCTGAACCGACTCCCACGGCTCCCCCAACCACACACCGCCCACTCTGGCTGTTCGTCAGCGGACTGCTGATGGGCTCCGCCGATATCGTCCCCGGTGTATCCGGCGGCACGATGGCCTTCATCCTTGGCATCTACGAAGACCTGCTCGACGCGGTGCACCACTCCGGCGTGGCCGCGCTCACCCTGCTGCGCACCCGTCTGCGTACAGGCTTCCACCATATCCCCTGGAAATTCATCATTCCTCTGGGCCTGGGCATCGGCGCGGCCATCTTCAGCCTGGCTGAAGGCCTGCACTGGCTGCTGGAGACGCACCCCACCTACATCTGGTCGTTTTTCTTCGGTCTGGTTCTGGGCTCAGTGATCGTGGTGCGCAAGCGCATCCCCATCTGGCAGCCCGCGCACTTGCTTCTGGCAGCCGCATTCAGCGTAGGCGCTTTCCTGCTGGTCGGGCTGATCCCGGTGAACACCCCCGATACACCCCTGTACCTGTTCCTCAGCGGCGCCCTGGCGATCTGCGCCATGATCCTGCCCGGCATCTCGGGCGCTTTTATCCTCGTGCTGCTCGGCAAATACGACGCCGTGCTGCGCGCCGTCATCTCGCTGGACCTGCTCACGCTGGGCCTGGTAGGTGCAGGCGCTGTGGCGGGTCTGCTCAGCCTGGCGCGCGTGCTGCGCTGGACCTTCAACCGCCACCGGGATTGGACCATCGCCGCCCTGGTGGGGCTGATGCTGGGCAGCCTGCGCAAACTGTGGCCCTGGAAGAGCTTCACCACCCTGGAAGACGGCTACCTGCACGAGCTCAACCTGCTGCCCGCCCGCATGGACGGGGAAGTGCTGGGCGCCGTGCTGCTGGCGCTGGCCGGCTTCGGCGTGGTGCTGCTCATCGAAACCCTCGCCAAACGCCGCCAGCCCGCCTGACCTACATTTTCCAACCGCTGAAATCCCAGCTTGCCAGCGCCACGCGCAGCTCGGCGCGCGTGCGCACCCCGAACTGGCGGTACGCCAGCGCCAGGTGCCCCTTGACCGTGTTGGGCGAGATGCGCAGGCGCCGGGCGATCTGGCGGTTGGTGTGCCCCATGCAAGTCAGGCACACCACCTGCTTCTGGCGCTGCGTCAGCTCCAGCCATGCCCGCAAAAAAGCCTGTGCCTGGGACGGGTCCACCGGCTGGATGCCCAGCTCCAGCGCCCGGGCATCCAGCTCTGGTTGGGGCGGCCTGTCTGCTCCAGTCGGCTCACACACCCCGGGTGCAGGATGGGCTGCCACCTTCCGCCGCAGAATCCGCCGCCAGAATCCACGCAACCCATTCATGTCCCACCCCCATCCTGCCCGGAGTGCTCTTCGGGCGCTAAAAACACCACCTGCACAGCCTCCCCATGGATACCGATCAGCAAGCGCTCCAGGGTGCGCTTCAGCCGCTCGTCCAGCCAGGCGCACGCCTGGGAGCTGCCCGCCTGCAGGAACAGTGTGCCCTCGTCGGGGTCGTAATCCAGCGCCGCCAGCGGGCGCACGTAATCCTCGTACAGCGCCTTGGGCATGGTTAGCTGCAGTTCCTGGCGCGCTTCCTGCCACAGGCGCTGCGCAGCGCTAGGCGCGGCTGCCTCACCCACCTCCCTGAGTCCACCTGCCGCGCAGCCCTCACCCTGCAGGAGATCATTGTCCGGCTGGATTTCATCCAGCTCAGCCTGCCCGGAGTCCAATTCCACCCTGCTCACAGCAATGGCCTTGTAAAGTTTGCGCACAAATTCAGCCGGCAGATAGGCGCGTGGGTCCAGCAAAAAGCGGCGCGATGGCTGGCGCCCTTCTTTCAAGTTGGCAGCCACCACGCGAGCGGGTTTTCGCAAGCGGTTGCGATTGGTGTAAGCTTCTGCTAGCAGACCCATCAAAATTTGCGGCTCGACCTCGAAGCCAGGTGGCACGAGCACCGGTTCGCCAAAAAGCTCCTGGGCTAAAATCAAAATTTTCAGGACAGACTCTGAGTCTGAGTCTAGAGTCTGAGTCTCAGAGTCTAAAGACTCAGACTCTAGATTTAAAGACTCTAGACTCTGAGTCTTAAAGACTCTAGAGTCTGTCGCGCAAATTTCAAAATTTTTCGCCAATGCCATCCAGCCATTGGCCCCCAGAGCAGCCAGGCCTAGCGTCTCCAGCATGCCCAAGGCGCCCAGCAGCCGCCCCTGGGTATAGCCCGTGGCCAGCGCCAGGCCTGCCAGGTCCAGCGGACCCGCCAGCAGCAGCGCCAGCAGACACGCCGCCGGGATACCCTTCAGCACCGGCAGCAGGCGTAAAACATCGTTGCAATCTGGCATGCGACCTCCTCTTCAACCTCCCAATAGTTAGAACATATTTTCTAGTATTATAGCCCGCCGGGAGGGTCTGTCAACAGCCCGAGTGGGTGGGTTGGGGGGTGAAAAAGGGGGTTAATCCGCCAGCTGCAGGGCCCAGCACGCACGTAGTGCTGCCCGTTAACCAAAGCATAACCTTGCATTATCGAAAGTTTAATGCAAAGTTCCGTATCTATTCAATATATTATGCGTCTTATAGATAGCGTCAACGATCAGACCGGTCACAAACCACCTACAAAGGAACCCCACAAAAATGAAGAAAATCCTCGTTCTATCACTAGTACTGCTCATGCTGGCGATGAGCGCCCTGCCGGCGCTGGCGGAAGATTATTCGGCGGATGCCTGCCAGGAAATCGGGACTGTTAAAGGCACGCTGCGCGTGGCATTGGCAGGCTATATCCGGGGGATAGACGAAGACAGCCAGAGTGTCATTGTGGAAGTGCTGGTTGGCAACCGGCTGGGAGAGCTGTGCCTTGATGAAGAGGTGCTGATCGAGACTAAAATCGACACGCGCTTCTTGCTCTCGGGCGGGACGGTGATCAAGTTCAGCGATCTGGATATTGATGATCCTGTGAGCGTGAACGGCCTGATCAAGAATGATATTACGGATGCAGATAAGATTGACGAATGGGTTGCTGATCGCATCACGGTTGGCGCTCTGCTGGTCAGCAAGTAAAACACTCGCCTCCCATGGACCAGGCCGGTCTGTCAGCACAGACCCGCCTGGTTTTTTTATGTAGAACAAGCGAGCCAGGAGAGTGCTGGCTTTTAGCTTGTTCAATCGAATGCGCAAACGAACAGTCTGCGTGACATTGTAGAACAAGCTGTTAGCTTGTTCAGCGCAAAACTCTTCCACCCATCCACACGGGTGGGGGTGATTTGGGAGGTGATTAAGGGGGTAATTTTGATGTTTTTTGTTATACTTTAAATGAATACACTGGCATCCAGACTATCGAAATCTTGAGCGCCTTTCCCAATCTCATCGGCTGGTGGTTGGAAGTGTATGGCCTGGCAGGAGAGGGAGGAAAAATGAGCACGCACAAGAACGATCAATTTACGCCCAACCAACAAGTTTTCCTGGACCTCTTTACCACAACCTGCCAGCAGGATGATCGGATCATCGCCGCCTTTCTGGCCGGATCGTATGCCAGGGGAGCAGCCGACACATACTCGGACCTGGATCTTGGTCTGATCACGACTGATGCAGATTTTGACGATTTTTATGCCAATCTCAAGACATTTATGCACAGGCTTGGTGAGCCTTTATTCCTTGAGGATTTTGGCCTTCCCAATATCGTTTTTTATATTTTTGAGAATGGCGTGGATGGTGAACTGGGCATCGGGCGCGCCAGCCAGTTTGCCGAGATGCATACGGGCCCGTATCAGATCCTGCTGGATAAGCGTGACCTGTTAACCGGAGCAGCTTTCCATGGAAAACAACCTGACCCTACGCAGCAAACCGAGAAGCTGCGCCGCCTGCTGACCTGGTTCTGGCATGAATGCCAGCATTTGATCAGCGCGCTCGGACGTGGGCAGTTGTGGTGGGCTCAAGGCCAGATCGAGGTCCTGCGGGGGTACTGTATCAGCCTGGCGCGCATGCACAACAACTTTTTCGATGAGTACGTTGGGGAGGAGCCATATTTCAAAATTGACGAGGCCATAGCGCTTGAACAGCTCTCGGCTTTACAACCCACATTCGGCCCGTTGGAAAAAGGCCACCTGCTCAAAGCCGGTCAGGCTACCGTTCAGATTTTCAGAGAGCTTGCACTCCCGCTTGCCCTGGCAAATGAACTGCCCTATCCTGAGGCGCTCGAGCGGATGATGGTGAAACGGCTGGAAGAACTGGTTTAATCCCGGCCGCGTGCCCTGGCAAACTCAAGCTGCTGGCTCGACAGTCTGCCCGGCAGCTATCCGAGCTGAGGAGAACCAAGATGATAAGAACAAAAATTGGTGAAAACACCCCGCGGCCCGGCGTCCTGCTTCGATTGGTGATGGGCGCATTACTGCTGCTGATCCTGACCTGGTGCGCGTATGCATATTTCTTCATCACCTGCCTCGATGGCTGCGGTCCTTATCACAACACCACCAGCCTGGGCGACCTGGACAACGACGGCGACCTGGATGTGGCGCTCTCCAACCGCCGCCACGCCGGCGCCACCACCATATGGTCCGGTACAACCCTGTGGACCAACCTGGAGGGCAGGGATTTCATCCCCGACGAGCCGCTGATGCCGGAACTGCCATCCGAGGCCTACCACGACACCGTCATCGGGGACGTGGACAATGACGGGAAGCTGGACCTGGTGGCACTCGTGTTCAACCAGGTCAGATTCTTCCTGAACGAGAGCAGCGCAAGCGAGCAAACCAGCCCCTTCCAGATGGACGGCAGCATCCAGGGAAATGAAGATGCTGACCTGTCGAATACGTTGGTGCTGGGCGACCTGGATGGCGACGGCGACCTGGATGGTTTCGTGGCGGGCTGCTGCGGGATACTCATCCAGGATCTGCGCCTGGGGAAGACAACGTACACACCTTCCTACTCCTGGGTGTGGATCAACGAACAGACCGAACGTGGGCAGGTGGCGGGACACAGCCTCGGCCTGCGGGAGCTGGGGGATCTGGCGGTCCGCCAGGCAGCCCTGGGCGACCTGGACGGGGACGGAGACCTGGACGCCTGGGCGGCGGTGGTGGCTTCCCAGCAGTCCGGCGCTGAAGCACCCACTGATCGGGTGCTGCTGAATGACGGCCAGGGCAATTTCAGCGACTCGGGGCAGCGCCTGGCGACTCCAGACCAACCCAGAAGAGCGATCGGCCGCCTGGATCACTGGCTGCGCGGGATTTTAAACATGCAGCAGGGGAACGGACCCGATCAGCCCGGCAGCACGGCTGTTGCCCTGGGCGACCTGGACGGCGACGGGGATCTGGATGCGCTGGCCGGTCACCGGGCCGGGGCGCAGGTATGGATCAACCAGGGCGGCGTTCAAGGCGGGCAGGTGGGGGTCTTTGCGCCTGGCGTGCAGCCTATCCCCGGCGGACCAACCGAGGCCGTCTTCCTGGCCGACCTGGACAACGACGGCGATCTGGATGCCCTGGTGGCCGGGAGGAGCCGGGCCGAAGTATGGTGGAACACCGGGCAGGGGACCTTGTTCGAGCCTGGGCAGCGTTTAAGCTACACCGAACGCCACGGACTGGCGCTGGGTGACTTCAATGACGACGGATGGGTTGACGTCTTCTCGGCAGCCTATGATGTAAAGTCCCACCTGTGGCTCAACCAGGGCGACGGCCGGCTTAGCGAAAAATAATCGGATAAAGCCAGATCTGGATCAGGAGTGAAAAACCGGCATTTTCTTGAAAGCTGGGTTTCTGATCCAGGGTTAAGAAACCGAGTTTTGAGCTCAAAAAGCGAGCTTAAAAAACTCGGTTTTCATATTCATTCAACATGGATGTCCAGGATGGATGGGATCAAACATCCTGTAAATCCAGTCCATCCATGTAAATTTCGGGCCAGTCCGGAGGGGCACATCCGGTATAATCCGATTCAGGGTCGGGATGATCAGGTTTCTTCACCGGAGGTAGACTATGCGAAAGCTCGCCGTTTTCCTGCTGCTCGTGGTTCTGCTCGCCTGCCCGCAGCCAGCTCTGGCAGATGTCGCCCCACCGATCAACCCGCCAGGCGCCAACCTGGAGCCGGGAGCCGAATCGACCGCCGTGGAGATGCGCCGCGAGACGGTGCTGATCGACGTGAAAGATGGGGGAACCAACAACCTGGGCGTCGCTCATGTCACCGCCGATTTCAGCATGCACAACCCCTCCAGCCAGACCGAGCAGCTCGCCGTGCGCTTTCCCATCTCCGCCAATGACGGGCGCTTCCAGTATCCCGAGATCAGCAATATCAGTCTGCGGGTGGATGGACGCCCGGTCAGCTATGCCCGTGTGAACTACCCTTCCCTGCGCGGGGGCGGCGAGGAGCTGCCCTGGGCAGAATTCACGGTGAATTTCCTCGCCGGGGCGGATACAGCCATTCAGGTCAGCTACGATCTGCAGGGCTCCGGCTACTTCCCCTACAGCGCCTTTTACTACGTGCTGCATACCGGCGCTGGCTGGAGCGGGAACATCGGCCGCGCCGAGATCACCCTGCGCCTGCCCTACCCCGCCAGCCCCCAGAATGTGGTGCTGGACACCCAGATCGGCTGGGCCGAGACCACCCACGGCGGTGTATTTGACGGCGACGAGGTGCACTGGGTCTTTGAAGATTTCGAGCCGGGCGAGGACGGCCCGGTGCGCGATATGGAGTTCGCCCTGGTGGCCCCTGCCGCCTGGAAAGCCTTGCTCGGCGCTCAGGCCGACGTCAAAGCCCGCCCACGCGACGGCGAGGCCTGGGGCCGCCTGGGAAAACGCTACAAGGACCTGTTCCTGCAGTCCAAGGGCTACCGCGCCGATCCCGGCGGGCAGGAGCTGTACGAACTTTCAGTCGCGGCGTACGAGCAGTGCCTGGAGTTGAAGCCCAACGACGCCCAGTGGCACGCCGGTTTTACCGAGCTGCTGGCCCAGCGCGCTTACTGGGATAACTGGACCGGCGACCCCGTCCCCGAGACCTACCGGGCGCTGGAGGAAATGCACACCGCCCTGCGTTTAGCGCCGCGTGATCCGGTTGTGCTGGATATCGCCGAGAGCAGTGCGTGGCTGCTGGAAGGAGGCATGCTGGAGGACGAGACCGGCTACGACTTCCCCTGGCTGACGCAGACCCCCACTCCCCTGCCGCCCACCGCCACGCTCGCTCCATCCTTCGACCCGCAGGCCCTCGCCGGGACTTACACCAGCGGGCAGATCACCCTGAGCAGCGGTAAATTCGCCCAGTTAAACCTGGTCGTATCCGCCGACCACACCGCCACGCTGGAGACGCTGCTTCTGGATGCGCCTGCCGCGACTGCCAGCGGCGTCTGGTCGGACATTGGGGATGGCGACTTACGGCTGGTGGTTACGGATGCCAGTGGGGAAACGTTCGAATACGTCTATCTGGTGAAGCCCGACAGCCTGGTCGCGCGCCAGTATCCAGCAGCCTATGGCGCCAGGCCGGACCTGGTGCGCCTGGCCACCCCTGCCCCCACAGCGACGCAGGCGCTCGGCGCCACCCCGGCTCCCACCTGGACTCCGCAGAGCCCGGCAGAGACGGTCCTTGCTGATCCAGGCCAGATCACCGCCGGATCGCTTGCCACCGCCAGCCCCCAGGTGGACAGCCTGCCCGCCACCCTCGCCCCGAACTCCATCCCTGCAGGCGACGCCGGCGCGGGTGACTCCGGAGACGGTGGGGGTTTGTGCGGGTCATTGCTGCTCGCCCTGCTGCCGCTGGGTGTCCCTTTGGCGTTGTGGCTGCTCCGCCGCCGCTTGTAGAGCGCACCCCCAAAACCACAACTACAGCATTATACAAGGATCTATTATAATAATACTTCTCAGACCGATTTTATCTGCTTATCTCAGCAGCTCATATCGGTTTTGGGAAACCACTGATATTGGGAACTCAGGTCCAGGATGGATGAGATCGAGACCACCAAACAGGCGCTGGCTGCCCTGATACCGGGCAGCAGCGGAGGCCAACCGTGAATCCCGAACGGCTGCGCGGCGTGGCCCTGTTCGCCTCGCTGAGCGGCGCCGAGCTGGACCGGCTGGCGCCATCCTTCAGCCTGCGCGAATTCCCTGCCGGGACGCTCGTGTTCGGCGAAGGCGACCCCTCTGATTTCTTTTCCATCCTGCTCAGCGGCGAGGTGGAGATCGTCAAGGCGCTGGGCACGTCCGAGGAGCGCCTGCTGGCGGTACTGGGAGCCGGCGATTTCCTGGGTGAGATGGGGCTGTTCGACCGGGATGGGCGGCGCGCGGCCAGCGCCCGCACCCGCAGCGCCGTCGAATGGGCCGAGATCACCCCGCAGACTTTCGAAGAGCTGCTCCACCGCCAGCCCGCCATCACCTTCCGCCTGCTGCGCGAGATGAATCTGCGCTGGCGGCGCTCCGAAGCCGATACCATCCGCGACCTGCAGATCAAAAATCTGGCGCTCAGTCAGGCTTACCAGGAATTACAACAGGCTCAGGCCGAGCTGATTGAAAAAGAAAAGCTGGAGCATGAGTTGGAGCTCGCCCATGTGATCCAGGCCAGTCTGCTGCCCGGGGAGATCCCACGCCTGCCGGGCTGGCAGCTGGCCGCCCACTGGCAGCCGGCGCGGGCGGTGAGCGGGGATTTCTACGATTTTCTGCCTTACCCGGACGGGCGCCTGGGGGTGGTGATCGCCGATGTGTCCGGCAAAGGCATGCCGGCGGCGCTGGTCATGGCGGTCACGGTCAGCGTGCTGCGCAGCGTGGTCGGCCCGGAGACTTCCCCCGCTGCGATCCTGGAGCGGGCGAATCAGGTGCTGCACAATGTGACCCCGCCCAATATGTTCATCACCTGCCTGTACGCCCTGCTCGACCCGGCGCGTGAATGCCTGCGCATCGCCAATGCCGGGCACTGCCTGCCGTTCAAGGTCGCGGCGAGCGGGGTAGAAGAGCTGCGCCCAACGGGCATGCCGCTGGGATTGTGGCCCGGGATGCACTACGACGAGATCGAAGTGATGCTAGAAGCCGGGAGCGGGCTGCTGCTGTACACCGATGGGATGGTCGAAGCCCACAACCCGCAGGGGGAGATGTTCGGCGTCTCACGTTTGGAAGCCAGCCTGGAGGGGAGGCGCTTTTCGCCGCAGGTGGTGGAGGAGCTGCTGGCGCGCCTGGCGGATTTCAGCGGTGAGGCGTGGGAGCAGGAGGATGACGTGACATTTGTGGTGGTGTATAACGAATAGCAGGATGATCAGGATCAAACTGCATCGGTTATAATACCCTGCGCGCCAACACCCCGGGCTTCGTCCGCCGCGCCTGGCAGCACCTAGAGCCGGCGGGTGAAGAAAGCAGCTCCTTACATCACCCTGCAGCGCAAAAATTCCCAGCGAGGTTTCAATCCAGCATGTGGCTTCCTACCCGGCGCCAGTTAATTACATTGAGTGTGGCTGTTTATGCCCTGGCGGTCATCCTATCGATCAATCTGCTGCTGCTCAAACGCGATGCCCTGCAGTTTCATACGCGCGACTACAACTATTTTGTGGAACAGGCTGCGCGCCTGACAGACCCCAACCTGGCAAAAAGTTACACCCTCAACATTGAAGGCTACAATATGCTGGGCCTGCAAGGCCTTGAGGGCGTGAAAAGCCTGTACCATGCCATCCACGCCGAGTATTTTCGCTACACCTATGCCCTGTTGTATGGAATTTTTCGGGATACCCTGCCGATCTATATTTTCTACAGCCTGTTTTTCTTTCTGCCCATCGTCTACCTGGCATGTCTGCCCCTCGCTGACCGCCGCGCACATCTTTCCCTGTGGCTAATTTTTACCTCACTGTACCTCTTATACCCCGCCACACTCAATGCCGTCACCTCTGACCTGCGTCCGCGCATGCTGTTTGCGGCTGCCTGGTGCCTGGCTGTACTGGCAGTCGTCTACCGCCGCCCGTTCCTCGAAAAGCTGGTTTTCTTTGGCCTGCTGCTCACCATTCGCGAAGAAGGCATCCTCCTGGGTCTGTTTGTAATGGCTCTGAACTTCATGCTCCTGAAAGACCGGCCCGAGCGCTGGCCTCAAACCCTGGTATTCCTTGGATTAGAAATAGCCGTAGCCAGTGCATTTCTGGCTTTCATGGCCTGGGGTGGCTACACGCGCGTGGACAGCGCCTACAATCCCCTGGAGTTTCTGAGGACGCTCCTGTCCAATCCGCTGCTGCTGACCTTAAGTTTGCTGGTGCTTTTAACCGCCATACTGGGTTTACTCTGGCTCAAAAAACGAGCGGGAATCACCACCACAATCTTGATGATCATCTACCTGGGAGCGGTGGCGCTGACCGGCGCCCAATGGCTGCGCGACACCTGGCGTGCTTTCCTTTCGCTCAAAGCAGCCAACGCCAGTATCTGGCAGTACGTCCTGGCAGCGTTAACCAACGAAACCACCGCCCTGGTTGCCTACATCAGCATTCTGGGCCTGGCCCTCGCCTGGTATTTCAGCCGCGACCGGGCGCGCCGGACCCTCACCGGGCTTGTTGCTGGTTTAGCGGTGATATTTACCTTGATCACAGCAGCCTATATGCCCGACCAGGTCAGTCAGTGGCGCCAAAATCTCGCCCCCGCCCAGCTTGTCTGGGATTTCGCCGCCGAGCACGATCGTTACCAGACGAAAGTACTTCTCGACTACAGTACCTACCAGGCATTTTACAATTTCGACCAGGTGATCGTCTACAACCGCCTGCCGCTGTGGGACACCATTCCGGAAAAACGCTACTACCCCCAGAATAAAGCCGCGGTGGCCGTGCAGATCAACAAGGGTATCCAGTACGCCGTCATCAATCGTGAATCCCTGGAAAATGTACTGGATCTCGCCCGGTTGGCTGGAGTACCTACCCACGAAATGGATGCCAATGATCACTACGTGATCTTACAATTTCAACCTTAAGTCCGCCTTACGATCACGTAGCGCAGGCGAACCCGCACAGGCATGCGGGTTTTTAACCTGCGTTCCTGTAGAGCTGGTATTCAACCTGCAAACCAGGCAGACTAAAAGTCTGCCCTACGATCACGTAGCGCAGGTTTTCAACCTGCGTTCGTGTAGAGCGGGTTTTCAACCTGCGACCTACGGCAGACTGAATGTATGCCCTACATTTTGATTATAATATTCACGTACGACTAATGAATATCGCTCAATATACAGTCAACGACCATGGATAACCAAATTTTTTACCGCCGTCGATTACCCCACTACCAACCTCCCGGCGCGACCCTGTTTGTCACATTTCGGCTGGCAGGATCAATTCCGCAAGCTGTCATTCAACAGCTTTTGGAAGAATCCAAAGCGAAAGAAGCTGAAATTATAAAACAATGCGAACAATCCGCACGGCGAGAGGCGGTAAATGCAGCTCGTAAGATGTTATTTGCCAAATGGGATAAAGTGCTGGACAGTGGACAGCAGTCACCGCATTGGCTGGCAGATCCCGCTATCGCCAATCTGGTGTGCGAGGCAATGCATTACCTACACCAGCGTAAGTATGATTTGGAAGCTTACTGCGTCATGCCCAATCACGTGCACCTGGTCTTTACTCCCCTGCTCAACGGCGATGATTATTATTCACTGGCTTCGATTCTGAAATCGTTGAAGGGTTTTACTGCTCGGAAAGCAAATGAGATTCTTGGTCGCGAGGGCGAATTCTGGCAGCCAGAGTCGTATGATCATGTCGTCCGCGATGAGCAAGAGTTCGAGAGGATTATCAATTACGTGCTCAGCAACCCGGAAAGAGCTGGCTTACCCCCTGAATATGTTTATCGCCGCATTCTGTAGCGCAGGTTTTCAGCCTTGTAGAGCGGGTTTTCAACCCGCTTGTCAGTCAGTCAAACAAATAATTCTACAATTTCAGAATTATCTCTGATCCACAATGGACAGGCAGACTGAAAGTCTGCCCTACATTCGCGTAGCGCAGGTTTTCAACCTGCGTTCATAGAGTGAGTCTTCAACCTGCTTGTCAGGCAGACTGAAAGTCTGCCCTACATTCACGTAGCGCAGGTTTTCAACCTGCGTTCATAGAGTGAGTCTTCAACCTGCTGCTCTGGCAGACTGAAAGTCTGCCCTACGATCGCGTAGCGCAGGTTTTCAACCTGCGTTCGTAGACTGAGTCTTCAACCTGCTTGTCAGGCAGACCAAAAGTCTGCCCTACATCACGTAGCGCAGGTTTTCAATCTGCGTTCGTGTAGAGCAGGTTTTCAACCTGCTTGTCAGGCAGACTAAAAGTCTGCCCTACATCACGTAGCGCAGGTTTTCAACCTGCGTTCGTGTTGAGTAGGTTTTCAACCTGCGACCTGCGGCAGACTAAAAGTCTGCCCTACATTCACGCAGCGCAGGTTTTCAACCTGCGTTTTTACAGGCGGGTTTTCAACCCACAAATCAGGCAGACTGAAAGTCTGCCCTACATTCAAGTAGCGCAGGTTTTCAACCTGCGACCTGCGGCAGACTAAAAGTCTGCCCTACATTCGCGTAGCGCAGGTTTTCAACCTGCGTTCGTGTAGAGTAGGTTTTCAACCTGCTTGTCTGGCAGACTGAAGGTCTGCCCTACTTTAGCGCCACCCCACGGCGTAATAACCGCCGGGCAAGTCGCCCAGGGACAACGCTTCCCACGTGCCCGCCTGCACCAGCACCAGCTGATCGTCCTCCACCCCACCGCCCTGCGGCGGCGGCTGGGTAAATACCAGGCGCGTGCTGTCCGGGCTCCAGGCAGGGCGCACACCCACACCGAGCAAGAGCGGGGCGCGCCTGCTGTCCAGCCCTGCGCCGCTCAGCGGCAGGACCCACAGCGCGGGGGCGCGCCCGGGAAAAGCCGGGTCATTCTGGTTCACCAGCGCCAGCCAGCGTCCATCCGGGCTGAAGGCCAACTGCGCCAACGGCTCCTGGCTCATCGTGGCAAAATACTCGTTCAACAGGCTCCACTCACCGGTGAGCGGACTGTAGGTAGCCGTTCCAATCCAGCCGGTCTGGTCGTACAGTTTCCAGGCCAGTGATACGCCATCCGGCGACCAGGTGGGGAAGACGACCATCAAAAACGTGCGTCCCAGGCGGCTGGCGAAAGCCTCCAGCGGGACAGGCTGCCCCACCCCACTCTCCACATCCAGCAGATAGGGCATGGCGTTCAGATTATAGGCAATCGTGCGCCCGTCCGGAGAGAGCGCCGGTGCCGTGGCGGGCTGGATTTCCGCATTCAGGGGGATAATTTCGCCAGTCTCCACCTGCAGCAAGCCCATTAAACTGGTCGCCGCGCCGGGATTTTCCGCTGGCAGGTAAGTCAGCACGATCCAACCCGGGCGCGCTACCCACCATTGGCAGGCGGTCTCCAGGCGCTCGCTGGATTTGGTCAGGTTGCGCGGCTCGGCGCTGCCGCCCACCGGCTCCAGCCACAGCTCAAAGCCTTCCGGGAACAATACCTGCTCCCCATCCGGGGAGAGCGCCGCGCCGGGGCGTATGCTGAGCTGGGTCAGCCTGCCGGTGGCGTCGAACTGCGCCAGCCCGGTGCCATCCCCATAGGTCAGCACCAAACCCGCCAGCTCGGGGGCATGGGCGACCGGTAGATCACCAGGGGAATCCGTGGCGGCGTTCAAGGACGCAGCGCCGGGCAGCCGGGTAAGCGGCCCGCTGCTCAGGCTGCACGCGGACAGGGTCAGGGCCAGCGCCAGGAACAGGATGAAGCGATTGAGCATGCGACTCCTTTGGGAGAATCGAACCGGTACAGAATCGGCAGAATCGGGCATCTGCCAGCACCTATTGTAACTGCTCTCCTGGGATCGCGGTGTTGACCTCAACCGATTTCTATTATCTGTATCGGTAATCCATTTCAATACGCCAACAAACCCCAGGGGTCTCGGAGACCCCTGGGGTTTGTGAGGCGTTCCCAATTCGATTATAAAAACTCATCAGGTTTCCGCGTGGCGCAGGTGGAAAATGATCTCAGGAAAGGGAGGTAAAGCTTGCAGTCTCGGAACAGCATGCACCTGTAGGGTCTGCCTAAGGGAATCCCCTACCCCCCAGGTAGTGGCTCTCCCCATTGAGAAAGTGCGGCAGGCGTTCTATGATGAGATTACTTCAAGATGTGTTTTCTTGATCAAGGAGGTCGTAATGTTAGACAATACTCAAAACCAACCGGTTGATCACGAGGAGCAAGTCCAGATCCACCAGCACGGTGATTACGAGCACCAGACCCAGGTGGTCGAAAATAACGACGTGGCCCGGCGCGGGGCAGTGGGCCGCCTTGCGCAGCTCATCTGGCTGTTTTTCGGCATCATCGTCGCCGGCATCGGCCTGCGTGTCGTGCTCAAGCTGATGGCAGCCAACCCCGCCAGTCCCTTTGCCGATCTGGTTTATCGCTTCACCGACCTGTTCCTGTGGCCGTTTGCAGGCCTGACCGTCACGCCCTCCGCCCAGGGCATGGTGCTTGAAATTCCAGCCATCATTGCCATGTTCGTTTACGCCATCATCGGCTGGATCGTCGTCCGCCTGGTCTGGCTGCTTCTCTACCAGCCCGCCGGGCGCAGTGTGCGCAGCGTTGAGCGCAAATACCAGTAACTCAAACTTTCAGGAGGTAACTATGAATCCCGATTTCAGAAACCAAACTACACATTCCGATACCAGAACCCAAACGACCCCTGCGGTGCTCTCTGCCGGAACCCTGGTCGGCGACCCGGTGATGAACGAGACCGGCGAAAACCTGGGCAAGCTGGAAGAGATCATGCTCGACCTGGACAGCGGGCGCGTGGCTTACGCCGTGATTTCCTTCGGCGGGATTATGGGCCTGGGCAACAAGTTCTTCGCCATCCCGTGGCAGGCGCTGCGCGTCGATACCGACGCCAAAGCGGTCGTCGTCAACGTCAGCCGCGAGCTGCTGGAGCAGGCGCCCGGCTTCGATAAGGATCACTGGCCGGACACCAGCGAACATGCCTGGCTGACGGATGTATTCCAGTACTATGGTTACGAGCCTTATTGGTCGTAACCCCCCATTAACGGTAGTACGCTAGTAGATCGGGGCAGGCGCAAATTGCCTGCCCCGATCTTGTTTTGCACCCTGAGCCGATTTAACCAAGATCCCAGGGGTCTCCGAGACCCCTGGGATCTGACGAAAACCGCTAGCTCCTCGAAGCCAAATGCGATGCGCCAGCAATCAATTCCTGCAATCCGGGAATCAAAAGGGGTTGTCCAAAAAGAAGGGCGAGCGTGTTTCGACCGCCACAGATGGCACTCAGCGCACTGCTTCGCCCCTACCGCTGGCGGTCAACGCGACGAATATCATCCTTTTTGGACATCCCCTGCATCTGTGCTGATCTGCGCAATCTGCGGTTAATGCACTTCTACGATTCACACCTGCGCAAACTAACAGTTTGCGTTACATGTACACCCTAGCGCCAGATGGCGGCGTAATAACCGCCGGGCAGCTCGGGCAGTCGCACGGGCGCCAGGAATCCGCCAGCCAGGCGGACTGAAAGTCCACCCTACATCTGCGCAAACTAACAGTTTGCGTTACATGTACACCCTAGCGCCAGCTTGAAGCGTAGTACCCACCCGGCAGATCGGGCAATTGCACCGGCTCCCAACTTTCCGCCAGGACCATCTGCAGCAGGGATTCATCGAAGGCGCCTGTGGTGGACTGGGTGAAGACCAGGCGGGTGGAGTCCGGGCTCCACAGCGGGTTGCTGCCGGCGCCGATAAATACAGGATCGCCGCCTTGCATCGGCAACACCCACAAACCCGAGCCGCGCCCCATGCCCACGGCCGGGTCGGACTGATTGATGATCGCCAGCCAGTGCCCGTCCGGGCTGAAAGCGGCCTGCGCCCAGGGCTCGGTGCCGCCATTAATGATGTACTCGTGGATCAGCTTCCAGGACTGGCTTGCCAGGGTGTATATGCCGGTGCCGATCCAGCCTTCCTTGTCGTACAGTTTGAAGATCACCTGGCTGCCGTCCGCCGAGAAGGCGGGGAAGCCCATGGTCTGGACGGGGTGCTCGGGCACATTCAGGCCGGGGTCGAGCTTCTCACCCGTATCCACATTGAGCAGCACCGGCTTGCCAAACAGGTCGTAGGCAATGGTGACGCCATCCGGCGAGAGCGCCGGGACGGACATGCTGCGCGCTTCACTTTCCAGGGGCACGAAAGCCGTGCCATCCGTCTTAAGCATGGCGACAAAGGCTGAGTAGCCCATATCGTCCAGCGGCTGGTACATGCTTACCAGCCAGCCGGGGCGGGCAGGCCACCACTGGATGTTGCTGTCGATGATCTCGGGCGAGTTGGTCAGGTTGACCGGCGGGCTGGATTGGTCGACCGGCTCCAGCCAGATGTCGTCGCCTTCCACAAAGGCAATCTGCGTGCCATCCAGGGAAAGGGCGGCGAAAGGCCGCGTGCTGAGCGATTGCAGGTCGCCGTAGGCGCCGAAGGTCGCCAGCTCCAGGCCGGCGCCCTTGGTCACCACCAGCGAGGCCAGCGGGGACATCTCCTTGACCGGGATGGTGACCGTGGGATTGGTTGGGATTGGTATTGTGGGGGCTTCCGTCGGCGCGACGGTTGCCGGCTCTGTGGGCGCGGCGGTTGCCGGCTCGGTCGCCGACTCAGTCGGGAGCACTTCCACCGGCAGGGTCTCCGGCGGCATAGGGCCATCCGGGGTGAGTGTAGCCGGCAGGTTGCAGGCTGCCAGCAGCAGGCTGAACATGGTCAGCAGGATCAGTAAAGTGGGTAAGCGTCGCATAATCGTTCTCCAAAGGTAAGGAATCGTGGCAGTACTCCGAATAAGACGAATACGGTGTGGAAAAGTTCCCGGCCTACGGACTGTGAAAAACAATTGACATGGATGAACAGGATATACAGGATATTGAAAATCAAAACCAGATCCAGTGGAGATGGTTTTATCCTGTCTATCCTGAATATCCATGTAAATAAACCGGAGCCTGCCGCAACCATCAGCTGTCTGGTAGATTAAATTTCAAATTTGAGATTGGTAGAGTTGTATAATATAGATTCAACCACCTGTTCACCACCCCACAGGAGAGCCCATGAACCCCACCATCAGCATCCGCGGCGCACGCCTGCACAACCTGAAAAACATCAGCCTGGACATCCCCAAGAACCAGCTCGTGGTGCTCACCGGGCTGTCGGGCTCGGGCAAATCCACGCTGGCTTTCGACCTGCTGCACAAGGAAGGCATGCGCCAGTACATCGAATCGCTGGGCATGATCAGCCACGGGCTGGCCCGCCCACCGGTGGATGCCATCGTGGGGCTATCCCCCACCATCAGCGTGGACCAGCACCTGACCAACCACAGCCCGCGCTCCACGGTGGGCACCGCCACCGAGATCTTCACCTACCTGCGCGTGCTGTATGCGCGCCTGGGGCAGAGGCCCTGCCCGGCCTGCGGTAAGCCTGTGCCGCCGCCCACCTACGATCTGGACGACGACTGGCAGGACGACTCCGACGAAAGCCCGGACGATACCTACCCCTGCCCGAACTGCGGGGCGCCCGTGCCCGAGCTGGGCATGGCCAATTTCTCGTTCAACAAACCCGCCGGCGCCTGCCCCACCTGCACCGGCCTGGGCGAAGTGCGCCAGGTGATCCTCAGCCGGCTGGTGGACGAGAGCAAAAGCATCACCGAGAACGCCATCACGGGCTGGATCGACTTCCACCTCAGCTACTACAGCCAGATCCTGCGCGCCGCCGGCAGCTACTACGGCTTCCCCTTCGACCCCGAGCAGCCCATCGGCGAATATTCGCCCATCCAGCGCGACCTGCTGCTGTACGGCACCGAAAGCCCCCAATTCCAGCGCCACTTCCCGGGCGTCAAGCCGCCCACCACCAACTCCCAGGGGCGCTTTGAAGGCGTGGTGACCAACCTGCAGCGCCGCTACGACGAACACGCCGAGAACGCCGCCTACCGCGAAAAACTGGAGCACCTGTTCACCAAACAGACCTGCCCGAACTGCGGCGGGACGCGCCTGCGCCCCGAAAGCCGCCTGGTCACGGTGGCGGGTGAATCGCTGGTCACCATCGCCAAATACTCGCTGCGCGACCTGCACACCTGGCTGCAGAGCCTGCCGCAGCACTTCAGCGAGCAGGAAATGCTGATCGCCCAACCCATCCTGGGCGACCTGAACGAGCGCAACGGGCGCCTGCTGGAAGTGGGCGTGAGCTACCTGTCGATGGAGCGCGGCTCGCCCACGCTCTCCGCGGGTGAAGCCCAGCGCCTGCGGCTGGCGGCCCTGCTCGGCTCCGGGCTAACCGGCGTGCTGTACGTGCTGGACGAGCCCACCATCGGCCTGCACCCGCGCGATACGGCGCGCCTGATCAACGTGCTGCGCCGCCTGCGCGACCTGGGCAACACCGTGCTGGTAGTGGAGCACGACCTGGAGCTGATCCGCGCCGCCGACTACCTGATCGACATCGGCCCGGGCGGGGGCAAGCACGGCGGGCAGATCATGGCAGCCGGCACCCCGGAGCAGGTTGCGCAGGCACACGATTCCATCACCGGAGCCTTCCTGGGCGGGCGGACGGAAGTGCCGGTACCCGCCCACCGCCGCACACCTGATCAGCGCGCCCTCACCATCCACGGCGCACGCCAGTTCAATCTGCAGAACCTGAACGTGCGCATCCCGCTGGGGCTGCTGGTGGCGGTGACGGGCGTCTCCGGATCGGGCAAATCCTCGCTGATCTTCGACATCCTCGACCTGGCGGCGCGCCAGCAGCTCAGCGGCGCCAGTGAAATCCCCGGCGCACACGACTCGATCCGCGGCTGGGAGCACATCGACAAGGTGATCACCATCGACCAGCAGCACATCGGGCGCATCCCGCGCTCCAACGCCGCCACCTACTCGGACACCTTCACGCCCATCCGCGCCGCCTTTGCCGCCACGCCGGAAGCCAAAAGCCGGGGCATCACGCAGCGCCACTTCTCGTTCAACGTGCCCGGCGGGCGCTGCGAGCGCTGCGAAGGCGCCGGCACGCTCAGCGTGAAAATGCACTTCCTGCCGGAGGTGGAGGTGCGCTGCCCGGCCTGCCGCGGCCGGCGCTTCAAGCGGGAGACCCTGGCGGTGAAGTACCGCGAGCACGACATCTCCCAGGTGCTGGAACTGACCGTGGAGGAAGCGCTGAGCGTGTTTGCCGAGGTGCCGGCAGCCGCCAGCCGCCTGCAGGTAATGGCGGACGTGGGCCTGGGCTACCTGCAGCTCGGCCAGCCCGCCACCACGCTCTCCGGCGGCGAAGCGCAGCGCGTGAAGCTGGCCAAGGAGCTTGGCAGGCGCGGCTCTGGACGCACCCTGTACCTGCTGGACGAGCCCACCACCGGCCTGCACCCGGCCGATACCGCGCGCCTGTTACTGGTGCTGCAGCGCCTGGTGGAGGCGGGCAACAGCGTGGTGGTGGTGGAGCACAACCTGGACGTGATCAAGGCCGCCGATTGGGTGATCGACCTGGGTCCGGAGGGTGGCGATGAGGGAGGGCGCCTGCTGGCCGAAGGCACGCCGGAAGATGTGGCACGGGTGGAGGAGTCTTATACGGGGAGGTTTTTGAGGGATTTATTGTAGGTCAAACTGTTAGCTTGCCCCTGGCGCTTATGTAGGGCGGACTTTCAGTCCGCCTACTGGCGCCCCGCGCCAGGACTCCCGAGAAGCTGGAAGATTCAGAAATACAACTGGAAGGGCTGACAACGGACATCACCCCAGCGATGCTTGCATCGCCACCCTCTCCCACGGGGAGAGGGTTTTCGCAGGTCAAACTGTTAGTTTGCCCCTGGCGCCCTGCGCCAGGCTCCCAAGAAGCTCAATAACCCAGGAGGACGGCGGGGCTAGCCTGGATACAGGCAGTCAACGGATATATCCTTCGACTGCGCAAAGAAAGATCCGCTCAGGACGTCTAGGAGAGTCGGGCTGGCAAGCAGAATATTTGCCTGGACACACCGATCTACCCTGGCAGGCTCTTGAGCCCCGCTATTTGTTGATCAGCTTTGATTCAGGCAGGTTTGGTGGTAAACGATTACTGGTTTTCTGCTCCGCCGGGGTAACCGGGTAATTTTGATTACCGAAAACACCAGCGTTCGGTGCGACAGATGAAAATACAAAATCATCTAAATACAAGCTGCTGAGTATTGAGCTATCCGTCGTCACCTGAATTTGCACAATGGGGGTAGACCCTGCATACGAGCTAAGGTCGATCACACCTTGCCCCCAACCAAATGTGTTATTTGGAGAGCACAAATCAAATCTGCCAACTGGAATGGAATTAACCACAATTGAAACGTAGTCATACCCACACACTGTTTCGTCGGAGTAAATCCAACCCCAGTAGGTCAGGTAAGGTTGGTTGGCTGTAACCTGCATTGTTTGTGCAATATAACCGACTTCGTTATGTACTCCGCCCAGCCAAGCGAGATAATTCCCCGAATGCGCTGAAGTGCTGGTGAAAATGGTGTCTGCACCCGCTTGTGAGTAAGTCGTCCAATCCCCATTATTTCCAGATTCAAAGCCTGGATTCAAAATCGATGGAGTTGCTGGCACTTGTGTTGGTGTTGGAGATGGTGTGGGCGTCGGAGATGGTGTGGGCGTCGGAGACGGTGCAGGAGTTGCAGATGGTGGGGGAGTGGCTGAGTTTTCCTCAATCCCGGACTCAAATGTAAGGTCGTCTATGAACAGACTACTCAACAAGCTGATGTCAGTAACCATGTCAATTGAGAAGGTGACTGTCTGTCCTGCAAATGCATGAAGATCAATATATCCCCGCGTCCACGAATTGACATTGTTTTGTCTGCAAAAATTTATATTCATCGTCGCAAACTCATCGATGAATATTCTTGCATGGTCGTAATAACAGTTGTCTTCTTCAGACGTACTGAGTGCGTAAAATGAAAGATAAGGATGCGTAACCGGCACAGTAATGGACTGTGATAGCACAGTGCTTTCATTGTGTGCGCCGCCCAGCCAGCCCATCCAGCTCCCACTACGCGGCAGAAAGCTACCTGTCCCCGGCAGGACAATATCAAATCCACTGCTCGAGTATTCATCCCAGGCTCCATTCGGGCCTGATTCAAAACCTGCGTCGCCCATGTCACTCGTTGTTGGCGGAAACGAAGGTGCGGGTGGAGGCAGCAAGGTTGGGAATGCTGTCGGCAGGGGTTGAGGTGTTGGAGGTAATGATCCATTTTCTTGGATACTAACCACAGGCAAATAAGTGTCAAAGCGAAGGGTTATGGAGGTAGCCGGTGGGGGAGGATCCATTAATGTTGAAGAGATTAGCGGTGGATTGAGTGGAATATTTAACGAAGGAAGGTTATCAGGGTCATTGACAGCGATCGATCCTATCTCACTGGTGCACATTAATCCGCCATATGCATTTGGACCAGTAAAATTAATTATCGTGTCATAGACTACGTTATCCCGGATCAAACGCTGGTAGATATAGTAAGATCCTAATGGAAAGCTCCAGCTTTCGACCAATGGTACGGGTTGACCTGATATATAAGTGTTATCCGGGTTTAATGGGTAGTTAGCCCAATGGGGCTCTTGAAAAGCATAACCATACTGATTAGAAATTGCACTTTTAGGTGGTATATAGTGAGAATAAACCCAATTTCCACCTTGTAGTGATTGATATACCCAATGATAGACCTGTACATTTGAACCGTAAAATGGAGACACGGGATAGACGATTGGATACGTCAGTCCGATAACTATGCTTCCTTTTGCCCAATCCACGTAGCATTGCGAAGAATAATATCGTCTATCAAAGTTCTCATAAGGATTTTCCTGGTGCAGTACGGAAGCACGGGCAGGCTGAATAATCTGCCTGGAAAATATCAAAGCCGCGCTGACGATGATAATAACCGCGCCCACTAACTTAAGGGATCGTTTGGTGCCCATGTTTGTCCTCATCTCACTCAGACTTTTACCTGGTAAATGGATCGAGAATAGAAATGGAAAAGCCAGGCAGTACAGTAGACCGTGAACTACCTGACGCTAACTTTAATCCTGGAGATTAGCCTTTACTTTTTACCCCCCTGTGCCGGTAAGAAGTATCCAATTACAATAGGGACAGATAAATGCAATCATAACAATTAATATCTTTTTTGTCAAGTATCTGTAATTTTTCATTTAGAGCCTTCAAAGCTGCAATGGTTTCCACTTAAAGGAAGCACATCCAACGAGATGAAGGGCACGGGCGCATGACTGTCAGGACTTTTCCGGGCGTGCTTTTCGATATCCTGCCTTCGCAGCGCACACGCTCTTAGGTAGGTCAAACTGTTAGTTTGACTCTGGCGCTCTTTTGTAGGGCAAGCTGAAAGCCAGCGGTCTCCTGGCTCGCTTGTCCCTGGCGCGCAGCGCCAGGACTCCCGAGCTTATTTCCCGAAGACTGATAATGTGGGAGGGGCGACGAGCTGTCAACTGATTTCGAACGGATTACACGGATTGGGTTACGTAGGTTAAGCTTTAGCTTGACCGCTGGTGCTTATGTAGGGCGGACTTAAAGCCAGTGTTTTTCTGGCTCGTCCGCCTACTGGCACCCCGCGCCAGGACTCCCGGGTAGCTGGAGGATTCAGAAATACAACTGGAAGGGCTGACTTCGCCGGCTGTAAGTAAGATGCTTTCCGCGACCGCTTACTTGAAATAATCTAACTCGGTTAACCTGCGGCGCGCTTCGGCAATCTCAGCCTCCGTGAACAGTGACTGAAAACGCTCCTGGAGCACAATGGCTTCCATGGACGTATCCAATAATTTCCTGCTCCAGAGTTCCATGAGACCTGTCTGGATGTCTGAGGTAGCCAATAATCGTTTGGCGGCCTGCAGACCCCCATATTGATCAATCATGCGTTTAAAGTAAGTGGCGTTGTAATTGTGCTTTTTGGCGGTCTCGTAGACGCCGATCATGGCGTGGGCGAATTGGGTTTCAATATTTTCCATGGTCATCACTCCATCATCAACTGTTCCGGGGATTTCCCGGTAAGTTTTTCAAGCCTTAGCCCCAGATGACGAGCGATCAGGAAAACTGCGATCGCTTCCTCCAATTGAAAATAATGTTCCGGTTGTTGCTCGCCAAATTCGTCTGTCATGTTAATCTGGTGTTTGGCGAAGTTATATGTCCCACTGCTGAGCCAGGCCAGCTCATCTGCTAAATCCGATGGTAAGTGTTTGGAAGCCTTTTTTACTAATGCCCCCATTGGCAATCTATCGGCTTTAATTTTTTCCCAAGGCCATAAACGCACCACGTGCTTTAGCAGCTCTTCAAGATAACCACAAGCCGCAAGGATCATAAGCCGGGAGTAATCTTCAGCATTTGGATTCTTAAGGGGGGCTAACACATAAAACCAAGCACGGTAGACACCCAAAGGTCGCTTATCGTTGGTTGTGTAAACACCGATCCCACCTAATGTAGCATCATATAACTTTAGAGAATTTAATGCATCATCGCTATTACCGGATCGGGACAGGCCCGCAACTCGGATAGCAAGTTGAACTGCATCTTGCCCTAATAGAATTTTTAGATGCTCAAAAATTTCAGTTCGGGGTGAGCGTTGACCGCGATCTGACATGAATATTTCCTTATTATGCCCAATCAGCGGCAATCAATTCTGCCTGTTCTAGCACAGTCATAGTGGCTTTTTCCTGTTTGTCAGGCGGGTAACCGTGCCGGCGCAGAATGCGCTTTACCATGACGCGCATCCTGGCGCGCACCGTTTCTTTCACCGTCCAGTCGATGGTGACATTCTTGCGCACCATCTCAACCAGCTCGCGGGCAATGTCTTTAAGCGTTTGATCACCGAGTACCTGGACAGCGCTGTCATTGACTTCCAGGGCGTCATAGAAGGCAATCTCATCATCGGAGAGATTGAGCTGTTCGCCGCGTTGATGCGCCTGGCGCATATCCCCCGCCAGCTTGATCAATTCGGCGATCACTTCGGCAGATTCCAGGGTGCGGTTCTGGTAGGCGCGGATGGTGCGTTCCAGCATCTCAGCGAAGGAGCGCGATTGCACCAGATTCTTGCGCATGCGATACTTAAGCTCATCGTTGAGCAGCTTGCGCAGCAGCTCAATCGCCAGGTTTTTCTGGGGCATGCCGCGCACTTCTGCCAGGAAAGCGTCGCTTAAAATCGATATTTCAGGCTTCTGCAATCCGGCTGCGGAGAATATATCGATCACCTGGTTGGATACCACTGCCCGGGAAAGAATCTGGCGGATAGCGCGGTCCATATCTTCGGCAGTGCGCTCGCCCTCAACGGTGGACTTCACCAGGGCTGCCCGGACCGCCTGGAAGAAGGCGATATCCTCACGGATTGCCAATGCCCGGTCATCCGGTACGGACAGGGCAAAAGCAAGGGACAATTCTTTGACCGCTTTCAAGAGACGGGTTTTCCCATCTTGCAAGGCCAGGATATGTTCTAACGCATGGGGAAGAATACCCAGCTTCTCCTGAGGGGTACCGGTTTTGAATTTGGTCCAGTCGAAGCCGTGGTAGAGACCCAGACAGATCTCGTAACGTTCCATCAATTCGGCGACTGCAACATCCTGATCGATAGCAGTTTCGGCCGGGTGGCCGCTTTCAGTATAGGCTGCCAGGGCCTTTTGCAGATGATAAGCCAGGCCCAGGTAATCGACAATCAGGCCGCCGGGTTTATCCTTGTAGACCCGGTTGACACGCGCAATCGCCTGCATCAATCCATGCCCCTGCATGGGTTTGTCGATATACATGGTGTGCAAGGGCGGAACATCGAAGCCGGTCAGCCACATATCGCGCACAATGACGATATCCAAAGGCTCGATCTTATCCCCTTCATCGTCTGGTTTGCGAACATGCTTGAAGCGTTTCTCCAGGTCTGCACGGCGGGCTTTACTGCGGATGTGCTGCTGCCATGAAAGCGGGTCGGTAGGTGAGCCAGTCATGACGATCTTGATATTGCCGTAGCGATCGTCCTCTGAGTGCCAGTCAGGGCGCAGAGCGATAATGGCATTGTAAAGATCAACGCAGATGCGACGGCTCATACAGACCAGCATGGCTTTGCCTTGCATGGCCTCCAGACGGCGCTCAAAATGTGTCAGAAAATCTTGGGCAATCAGATTAACACGTTTCTCTGTGCCAACCACAGCTTCAAGTGCTGCCCACTTGGTTTTGAGTTTTTCTTTCTTTTCAATTTCTTCGCCTTCAGTAGCTTCCTCAAACTCGGGGTCAACTTTCGGGCGCTCATTTTCATCCAGTTCGAGCTTTGCCAGTCGGCCTTCGTAGTAAATCCTCACCGTCGCGCCGTCTTCGACGGCCTGCTGGATATCATAGATGCTGATGTAATCGCCAAATACAGCGCGGGTGTTCTTGTCGCTCAGCTCAATCGGGGTACCAGTAAAACCGATAAAGGAGGCGTTGGGCAAGGCGTCGTGCATATGGCGGGCGTAGCCATCGATAAAATCATATTGGGAGCGATGGGCTTCATCGGCAATCACAACGATATTGGCGCGCTCTGAAAGTGCGCCGCCGGATTCGATGGATGGGAGGAATTTCTGGATGGTGGTGAAGATGATCCCACCCGCAGCCCGGCCCAGCAAGAGAGACTTCAAATGTTCGCGGCTTTCAGCCTGCTCGGGCTGCTGGCGCAAGAGCTCGTGGCAGCGCGAGAAGGTGCCGAATAGCTGACCATCCAGGTCGTTTCGGTCAGTAATCACCACCACGGTGGGGTTTTCCATCGCCGCGTGGAGCACGACGCGCCCGGTATAGAAGGCCATGGTCAGGCTTTTGCCGGCGCCTTGCGTATGCCATACCACGCCAATGCGTCGGTCGCCCTGTTCGCCATCGGATAATTTGTTGGCCGTATAGCGCCCGTGCAGCTCGCGGGCGGCGCGCCCGACCCGAGCGGCGCGGATGGTCTCTTCTACGGCCACATTGACAGCGTGAAACTGGTGGTAGCCGGCAATCTTTTTGACTGTGGGCGTACCCTGTTCGATTTCAAAGACGGTGAAATAACGGATCAAATCCAAAAAGCGGCGTTTATCAAAGACCCCGCGCAGCAGCACTTCCAGTTCAGTGACCGAGGGCGGGGCGGTGGTCTCGCCTTCGATGGTCTTCCAAGGCAGAAACCATTCTTTCCCGGCGGTGAGCGAGCCAATCCGGGCAGCCAGCCCATCCGAGACGACCAGCACAGCGTTGTAGGTGAATAAGGCTGGGATTTGCGCTTTATACGTTTGCAACTGGTTGAAAGCCGACCAGATGGTGGCGTTCTCATCGGCGGCGTTCTTGAGCTCGATCACGCCCAGAGGCAGGCCATTAACAAAAACGACCACATCCGGGCGGCGATTGATTTTATTGTTCTGGTAGGAGGCTTCCACCGTGTACTGGTTGACGGCCAGAAAGTCGTTTTGTTCGAGGTCATGCCAGTCGATAGCCCAGACCCGCCCGCTGACCAGGCGCCCCTCCGGGTTCTTATAATCAATCGGAATGCCTTCCACCAGCAGGTGGTGCATTGCGTGGTTGTTGCGCAGGAGAGAGAGTTGGTCGGGACGGGTGAGCTGGCGAAAGGCCTCTTGAATCACAGATTCGGGTAAATGGGGATTGATCAGGCGTAATGCAGTCAGCAAACGCTCGTTCAGGACGACACCCTGATAATTCTCCCGTTCGGGATGGGAGCCATCGAAAGCCAGATCAGGCCCAAAAGCGATCTGGTAGCCCAGGTCATCCAGCCATGCCAGGCTGGCATCTTCGATGATCGATTCCGTGATTGTCATACCTATTTCCCCAGGTTTTCGCTGTCTGTACCCCAATTCAACGGATTGGCTTCAATGTAACGATGGATACGGTCGTGCTCGTTTTCATTGCGGATGATATGTTCGTAATAATTGCGCTGCCAGATACCGGTGAGGTGCAATTCGCGGTTAATGCGGCGGGTTACGGCAGCCTTGTAGGCGCGCAGAATGGTTGCCAGGGACCCTGCAACCGGTTTTTGAAATTGTTCTGTCGTAGGGGCACGATCCGTCGTATCCATCGTAGGGGCACGATATATCGTGCCCCTACCATCCATCGTGCCCCTACGATTGCCATTCAATATAATAATCCCATGCACATGGTTCGGCATGACGACGAACGCGCCTAATTCCACATCTGGAAAATGGTCGGGGATGGCGCGCCAACAATCCTCGGCAATCCGGCCCGATTCCGATAATTGCATCGCCCCATCCACCACCTCGCCGAACCTGCATTCCCGCCCCTGGGTGACGATGGTGACGAAATAAGCCCCCGCCTGGGAGTAATCGTAGCCCTTCAGGCGGATGGAACGGCGGTGGTGTAAGATAGAATTGGATTTGGGTTGATCAGTATCGTTCACAGTTAAATCTAGGTTACTTCATGCAGTATCCTGGTAATATCACGATTCAGGTTAGCCCATTCCTCAAGAATAACAAGAGAAAATTGGATCAATAGTGTGTCTCGCGGACGGTCAAAGCTAAATTTCGCCCCATGAAATAAGTTGTTTCGTACCCTTCGGATAAGAATTGATAACCAAACCGTAGGACTGTTATCAGGAGTCTGTGGGCGACGATCAAAAATTAACCGGTTTGTTTGGCTAATTATCTGCTTCCGAGGAGGGTGATTGACTAAATAATTCACCGCCGTCATCAATTCATGGTTTTCGTGTGTGTTCAACCTGGCACTGAACTGGTCTTCGATAGAGTGTGCAAATTTCTCCCAATCAGGATTTGCACTGTTGTTATCAGATGGTTTTATAAACCCAGTCTCTTTTAAGGCTTTTTCAAACAAACTAAACGAGACAAAATATTTATATACAAGCTCCCGATCGAAATCAAGTCTTCGAAATGCATTTTCTAAAATTTGGGGACTCATAGTCTAATTTCCCCTTTCACTAGTTTCGGAAGTAGGGTGTCGCGAATTTGAGCTAAAGTCCTGGATTGCTCATCATTGGCTCTGATCAATTCCATTAATGATTTTGCAATTTCACCAAACTTCTGTGCTAAATTATTTGGTGGTTTGGGCAATAAAAGTGAATCAAAACACGAAGCGGGTGTTCTTTGCCTCCCACTTGTGCCGGTCATATTTTTTATAGCAAAAGACCTAATACTTTCAGTTCGGGCTAAATAATAACCATATTCAGGCGGCAGTGGTGAACGTGGACGGAGAATTATGTACTCTGTTGAACCCCAACCTACCTGGTTGTCATCGAGAAAATCCACATAAGCAGTCTTTCCATTTTCCAAGCATGGTGTAATTCGAGCGAGTAAGGTATCTCCATTTATAAATTTCGTTCCAGAATTGAATGGTCGTTCTATCCAATCGATAGCTCTATGACCATCTGTAGGCATGTTAGCCATTTCCAAATAAGGAGCTGTTACTCCTTTCTTCAATGCACGATAAGGATTTACTTCAATAATTTCTGGTAAATAATACGGCTCCCACCCCTCCGCCTCGGGATTATCCACAAACCACTCCTTGAACAGCGCCTGGGCGATGGATTCCAGGGTGTGATTCATGCGCCGGTTGAGCTCGATCTTGTCGTCCAGGGCGCCCAGCACTTCGGCGATGGCGCGCTGCTCGGGGAGGGGAGGAAGCCAAAATTTTAGTTTCTTTAAAGTACCTCCTGATAGTTCCCCAAACGTTGTCCCAGATCCCTGTGATTTTAAATAATCAATATTTGACGCCAATAAGTAGTAGATAAATAGATTATCAAAACCTTCTCGTGGAATTAGGCTTTTAAAACCTTGATTTGTCGTAACAGGATTATTTGCTATAGCTAAGTATCCTATGGGGGCACGAGAACTCAATAATATCGTCCCTTCAGGTAATAATGCAGCGTTACTATTAGCAAATCCCTTTTGAGTAATATTCCTTTCTCCTCGGGATATGTATCGAAATTTATGATCTGATAAATCTTTAGGCGTAATCCAAGAAATGGTTCCACCAAAATTTTCATCATCTTTAGTAGATGGTGTACCTCCTCCTACAACCTCTGCAAAGTCATCCACTTTGTATTCTTTCCAATTATCATTCATGGATCAACCTTCGAAAATTTTGTCGAATTTGCTCTTCTATCTTTCTACTATCTTCAAACTGTTTTTCCAACTCCAGATATAATTTATTAATCTTTGCATCAAAAGGCTCACCATCATCTTCGATCTCGGCGGCGCCGACGTAGCGGCCCGGTGTTAGGACGTAGCCCTGGGCGCGGATTTCGGCCAGGGTGGCGAATTTGCAGAACCCGGGGATATCGGAATACGCTTCTGGTTCGCCGGATTTCCAGGCGTGGTAGGTTCCGGCGATTTTTTCGATATCCTCCTCGTTCAGGTCGCGGTGGACGCGGTCAACCAGGGACCCCAGGCCGCGGGCGTCGATGAACAGGGTTTCGCCGCGGTGGTCGCGCAGGATGCCGCCGTGCTTGCGGCGCGCCAGGAACCACAGGCACACCGGGATCTGGGTGCTGTAGAATAACTGCCCGGGCAGAGCGACCATGCAATCGACCAGGTCGTCTTCGATGATCGCCTTGCGGATCTCGCCCTCGCCGGAGGTATTGCTGGACATGCTGCCATTGGCCAGTACAAAGCCGGCGATCCCCAGCGGGGATAGATGGTGGATGAAATGCTGCACCCAGGCGAAGTTGGCGTTGCCCACGGGTGGGACGCCGTATTTCCAGCGTTTGTCCTCGCGCAGGCGCTCGCCGCCCCAATCGCTCATGTTGAAGGGTGGGTTGGCCAGGACGAAATCGGCTTTGAGATCGGGATGCAGGTCGCGGGTGAAGGAATCGGCGGGCTCGTCACCCAGGTCGGGGTCGATGCCGCGGATGGCCAGGTTCATCTTGGCCAGCTTCCAGGTATTGGGATTGGATTCCTGGCCGTAGATGCTCAGGTCGTTGACGCGCCCGCCGTGGGCTTCGACGAATTTCTCGGACTGCACGAACATGCCGCCCGAGCCGCAGCAGGGATCGAAGACGCGGCCTTTGTAGGGGGCGAGCATTTCGACCAGGACGCGCACCACCGAGCGCGGGGTATAGAATTCGCCGCCTTTCTTGCCTTCCTGGCTGGCGAACTGGGACAGGAAGTATTCGTAAACCCGCCCCAGAATGTCCTGCTTGCGGCTATCCTCGTCAACGAAGTCGATATTGCTGATCAGGTCGACCAGGCCGCCCAGGCGCTGTTTATCCAGGGTGGCGCGGCCGTAATTGCCCGGCAGGACACTCTTCAATTCCGGGTTGTCGCGCTCGATGGCCTGCATGGCGTCGTCAATCAGGTTGCCGATGGTAGGCTGCTTGGCGTTGGCGCGCAGAAACGACCAGCGCGCCTGTTTTGGCACCCAGAAAACCCGCTCGGCGAGGTATTCGTCGCGGTCTTCAGGGTCCGCTCCCTGGTCGATCTGGGCGGATAGCTGGTTATGGATTTTTTCGAAAGCGTCGGAAATGTATTTGAGGAAGATCAGTCCCAGGACCACGTTCTTATATTCGGCAGCGTCCAGGTGGCCGCGCAATTTATCGGCGGCGGCGAACAACTGGGTTTCGATGCCTAACGTAGCCCCATTGGGCCTGTTTTTAGCGTTGCTCATGGGTTGAACCCCTTGTAAAGATCGGATGTTCGTTAGGTGTGCGTAAAAAGTATACCCCAGATAGGTTTGATAATCAATTTTTCTATCGGAATCGATGGGCGGCGGGCGAGGCGGGCATGGCCTGAGCCCCAAACAAGTCCAGGGGGCGCACCAATAGTGGGGCTACCCGTACCGAATACCGCTATTCAGCGTCACACTATATAGAATGTGAGAGAAATTCAAACTAAACTCACCTTCAAGAAGGATGGATACTTTGTTTAAAGCTTTGATCGTTGGTACGTTAGCCCTCGGGTTGGTGTTCGGTGGCGCTGCTACCGCATTTGCTTCCCAGATCGAAAATCCTGATGCCGGTCCTGCAGTCGTAGAACCTGGCACCGTTTCAGAAACTGCAAAGACTTTTGTCTACCAGTATGCCCATGAATTCGCCTATATGTTCGCCAATAAGGGCGAGCTTAAAGGCCCGATGCAGAATCGTTTCGCCCAGATGTTCGAAAATGCAGCTGGCTGGGAGTTGAATGAGCTGCCAGAAAATGCGAGCGCAGATGCCCGGACCCCCGATAGAACCCGTTTGTTCTCGGGTTTGGAATTTCCTGTAACCCCCGGCCCAAAGGGCATGGGCAAATAGGCTCTCGCTTCTCGAATTAGCCTGACTCAATGGGGCTGTCTGAAATAAAATCAGACAGCCCTTTGTGTTTAACCACAGATTGTAAAGATTGTGTAAAAACCTGCCCCATTTCCGATTAAGTGTATAGAATAGGCCTTGTACAGATCATTAATTCCACTATAATCGGAAAGTTGCCGGGAGGCAGCCCACGCTTTGCTAAAAAGAATCTTCAGCCACGAAACTAAACGCCGCACCAGCATGGTCAAGGGCCAGGTGACGCCCGACCCGACGCGCTGCGTGCAGTGCGGTATCTGCTCCTACAACTGCCCGGTGAGCATCGACGTGCGCCGGCATGCCTGGGAAGGGCAGCCGGTGGTGCACAGCCAGTGTCTCACCTGCGGCGAGTGTGTGAAGCGCTGCCCGCGCGGGGTGCTCAAGTTCGAGCTGACCAACCTGTTCGCGGAGGCCGAGCGATGACGCGCTATGTGATCATCGGCAGCGGCGTGGCGGGGGTGGCGGCGGCGGAGGCCATCCGCAGCCTGGACAGCTCCAGCCCGCTGACCGTGCTCAGCGAGGATCCCTTCGGCTATTATTCGCGCCCCGGCCTGGCTTACTTGCTCAGCGGGGAGCTGGACGAGAAGCTGCTCTACCCCTACCAGGCGGGGGATTACCAGCGCCTGGGGGCGCATTTCCAGCGCGGGCGCGTGCGGCGCTTGCTGCCAGACGAGAAACGCCTGGAGCTGGAGTCGGGGGAGAGTGTCTATTACGAGCGCCTGCTGATCGCCAGCGGCTCGCAGGCAGTGCGCCTGAAGCTGCCCGGCGCCGAGCTGGAGGGGGTGCACAAGCTGGATCACCTGGGGGATGCGCGCCGGCTGATCGCCAGCGCCAAACGTGGGCGCACGGCGGTGGTTACCGGCGGCGGTATCACTGCCCTGGAGTTGGTGGAGGGTCTGGCGGCCCGGCATGTGCGCGTGCATTACGTGCTGCGCAGCGCCCGCTACTGGCCCAATGTGTTGGACGAGGCCGAGTCGCGCATCATCGAGCAGCGCCTGCTCCACGATGGCGTGATCCTGTATCATCAGAGCGAGCTCAAAGAAATCAACGGCAAAAATGGCAAGGTGGCGGGGGTGACGCTGACCAGTGGGGAGACGCTGCGCTGCGAGCTGGTGGCGTATGCCATTGGCATTGCGGCGCGCACCGAGCTGGCCCAGGCGGCCGGCATCGCCTGCCAGCGCGGCATCCTGGTGGACGAGTATCTGCGCACCAACCTGCCCGATATTTACGCCGCCGGGGATGTGGCGCAGGTGTACGATCCGGCTGCCGGCAAGCATATCCTGGACAGCCTGTGGCCGTTTGCGCGCCAGCAGGGCTGGGCGGCTGGCCTGAATATGGCGGGCTGCGTCACCGCGTATCACAAGGCCGTGCCCTTCAACGTCACGCGCCTGGCGGGGCTGACCACCACCATTATCGGCACGGTCGGCGGCGGCGCGGATGAGGACGTGCTGGGGATTGCGCGCGGCGATAGCGAGACCTGGCGGCAGTTACCGGATGCCATCGTAGCCCAGGATGGCTTCGAGGTCAATCGCCTGCGCCTGATGCTGGGCGAGAAGCATATTTTAGGGGCGATCGTGATGGGGGATCAGAAGTTTTCGACGCTCCTGCAGGGCATGGTGCGCGATCGGGTGGATATCACGCCCATCCGCGCCCGCCTGCTGGCGCCCGGCGCCAAAATCGGAGATATCCTGGCCGAATTTGCCTGAAAACCGTCACATAATCGGATAGAAAACGTCTTAATATTGTGGGCGCGCCTGAGCGACCCTACATATTCACACTCTACCTCCAGACCCCAGGGTGAAAATCCTGCGGATTTTTTAGACCCCTGGAGTCTAAGATGATCGATCATGCGACTCTGCAGGTTTCCGTAGAACAATGGCCGTTCCAGGCGCAGGCCGCGGAGACCAGGCTCGCAGGTTGAGAAATTATTAAAACATCTAGGGTCTTCACCTATGCGCAGGCAGACCAAACAGGCATCAGAGTCTCCCATCAGACCCCAGGGGTCTTGGAGACCCCTGGGGTCTAAGATGATCGATCAAAGAGAACGAGGATTGGTTCTACAGACTCCAGTTCATTTACATGGATGGGTAGGATATTCAGGATAATTAAGGCAAATCTTGATCGGGTTGTGATGGCTTTATCCTGTTTATCCTGAATATCCATGTAAAGATGATTTTTCGCCAGACCGGTCATAGACTGTACAGATTCTGATTAATTTACATGGATGAACAGGATATCCAGGATTTTAATAGTCAAATCCTGATCGGCTAGAGCTGGTTTTATCCTGTCCATCCTGCATATCCATGTAAATTCTTTTTCCTGAGGAGGCGCGATGCTGCGTTCGGCGAAAGAGCTGTGGCTGGCGGGGCTTACCTGCCTGGTGTTGATTGGCACTTACCTGCTGGTGGTGCGCGCCACGCAGGGCATCCCCGCGGCGGGTGAATTCTACGGCCACAGCATCGGGGTGCTGGGCTTCGTACTGATGCTGCTCACCGAGACGCTGTACAGCCTGCGCAAGCGCTCGCGCCTGGCGCGCTGGGGGCGCATGGCGGATTGGCTGCAGTTCCACATCTACACCGGCATCGTGGGTCCCTTCATGGTGCTGCTGCACTCGTCCTGGAAGCTGAACGGGCTGGCGGGCGTCACCCTGGCGCTCACCGGCGTGATCGTGTTCAGCGGCTTCATCGGGCGCTACATCTACACGCGCATCCCGCGCACCGCCGATGGCCTGGAGGATACCGGGCTGATCGGGCAGATGCAGGCCGGGGCGCTGGCCAATGCGCGGCGCTTGATGGCGCTGTGGCACACCGTTCATATCCCTATCGGCATCGCCCTCTTCACGGCGGCCTTTGTGCATATCCTGGGGGCGCTGTATTTCGCCACCCTGTTGAGGTGAGGTATGGGTAAAAACCGTCTCGGCTGCATCTCCCCCCTGGCCCTGCTCACCGCCCTGCTGACGGTGATCTTGCTGATCGGCGCCGAAGTGCGCCTGGGCAATGCCATCTTCAGCCCCGGCGCGCTGAATGCCGTCAGCGGCAGCGCCCTGAATGGGGTCAGCTCGCACGCCGAGACCGAGGAGGATTGCGCCGCCTGCCACGCCGCGCCCTGGTCGGGCGAGAATATGACCGTGCGCTGTTTTGCCTGCCATACGGAGATCCAGCAGGATAACGCCGACGCTTCCAGCCTGCATGGGGCCTTCTACGCCCAAAACCTGTCCTACACCTGCCGCGACTGCCACACCGAGCACCACGGCCCCAGCGCCGGCCTGACTACCTTCGACCCGGCGGATTTTCCGCATACCGTCACCGGCTTCGACCTGGCCGGGCATGCCCTGCTGGACGCCGATACGCCCTTTGCCTGCGCCGACTGCCACACCGCCGGCCTGACCGGTTTCGAAGCGCAGGTGTGCCTGGAGTGCCACCACACGCTGGATGCTGCTTTCACCACCACGCACGTGCTGGATTTCTGGACCGACTGCCGCGCCTGCCATGATGGCGTGGACCGCTATAGCGATTTCGAGCACGCTCAGACGGATTTCGCGCTGAGCGGGCTGCACGCCGAGGTGGCCTGTAGCAGCTGCCACTTCGGGGCGCGCACGATGGCTGACTTGCAGAATACCCCCGCCGAGTGCGAGGCCTGCCACCTGCAGGACGATGCGCATGCCGGCGAGTTCGGCGTGAAGTGCGGGGTGTGCCACAGTCCCGAGGGCTGGAAGCCGGCCGCCTTCAACCACGACCTGGCGGATTTCAAGCTGGTGGGCGAGCACGCCACGGTGGAGTGCGCTGCCTGCCACACGCAGGGCTTCAGCGGTACGCCGCAGGAGTGCGCTTCCTGCCACGCCGAGCAGGATATCCACGCCGGGCGGCTGGGTACAGACTGCGCCGCCTGCCACACGCCCGCCGGCTGGACACCGGCCGAATTCGATCACAACCTGGCGGCCTTCAAGCTGGAGGGCCAGCACGCCGCTGTGGCCTGCGCCGACTGCCACACCGCCGGTTACGCCGGCACGCCGCAGGACTGTAAGAGCTGTCACATCCAGGACGACGCCCATAACGGGCGCTTCGGTCTGGACTGCGAGACCTGTCACAAACCCGCGGGCTGGAAGCCGGCCGATTTCGACCACAACCGGGCAGCCTTCAAGCTGCAAGGGGCGCATACGACAGTGAAATGCGAGGCCTGCCATACCAACGGCTACGCCGGCACGCCTGCCACCTGCGTCGCCTGCCACCGCCAGGATGATGCGCACGCCGGGCAGTTCGGGCTGGACTGCGCCACCTGCCACAGCTCCCAGGCGTGGAAGCCGGCCCAGTTCGACCACAGCCGCACGAATTTCAAGCTGCAGGGCCAGCACGTCGCGGCGAGTTGCACGCAGTGCCATGTGAATGGGCAGTTCAAGGGCACGCCCACAGAATGCGTCGCCTGCCACCGCACCGACGACGCCCACCAGGGGCAGTTCGGGCTGGAGTGCGCCAGATGCCACACCGCTCAGGCCTGGAAGCCGGCCCAGTTCGATCACAGCCAGACCAGCTTCCCCTTGCGCGGCCAGCACGCCACGGCAAGCTGCACGCAGTGCCACACTAACGGGCAGTTCGACGGCACGCCGCAGGACTGCTCCGCCTGCCACCGCGCCGACGACGCCCATAACGTGCAGTTCGGGCAGGACTGCGCGAGCTGCCACAATCCCAGCGATTGGAAGGACGCCAGCTTCGACCACAGCCGCACAGCCTTTGCCCTGCAAGGCCAGCACACGCAGGTCGCCTGCACGCAGTGCCATGCCAACGGGCAGTTCGATGGCACGCCTACAGAGTGTGTGGCCTGCCACCGTACGGACGACGCCCACCAGGGCGCCTTCGGCGTGGCCTGCGGGAGCTGCCATAATCCTTCGAGCTGGGGCGATGCCAGCTTCGATCACAGCCAGACCAGCTTCCCGCTGCGCGGCCAGCACGCCCAGGCCGCCTGCCAGGACTGCCATGTCAACGGGCAGTTCGACGGCACGCCGCAAGCCTGCGCTGCCTGCCACCAGGGGGACGATGCGCACAATGGCAGCTTCGGAAATGAATGCGGCGCCTGCCACAACCCATCCAGCTGGGGCGACGCCAGCTTCGACCACAGCCTGTCCGGCTTCCCGCTGACCGGTGCGCACGCCAATGTGAGCTGCGAGAACTGCCACGCCAACGGGCAGTATTCCGGCACGCCCAGTCAGTGCGCTGCCTGCCACAGCGAGCCCGCCTTCCACGCCGGCATGTTCGGCGGGCAGGCCTGCTCAGCCTGCCACAGCACCAGCGCCTGGCGCCCGGCGGACTACAACGGCCCGCACAGCTTCCCCATGAATCACGGCGACGCCAATTCGTGCAACGACTGCCACCGCCCGAACCTGACGCAGTGGTCGTGCTACAACTGCCACGAACAGAGCAAAATGGCTGACAAACACAAGGAGATCGGCGATTACAGCAACTGCCTGAGCTGCCACGCCGATGGCAGAAAGCACGATGATTGAATTTTTGATATAAAAACCCAATCAACCGCAGATCGTCCGTAAAGAGCACGGCACGCAGATCAAAACCGGTTTTTGAAATATCTGTGAAGATCTGTGAGAATCTGTGGTGAATCGTTAAAACCCAATCAACCGCAGATTGTCTGTAAAGAGCACAGAACGCAGATTGACGCAGATCAAAACCGGTTTATAAATATCTGTGAAGATCTGTGAGAATCAGTGGTGAATAAATCTTGAGCAGATCAACATAGTCGTCCGTAAAGAGCACAGGACACAGATCGAAACCGATTTTTAAATATCTGCGCTCATCTGCGCAATTTGCGGATAAAAAAAGCAATTCGACCACAGATCGTCCGTAAAGACCACGGAACACAGATCAAAACCGGTTTTGAATATCTGTGAAGATCTGTGAGAATCTGTGGTTGATAAATCCTATCCAACCAGATCCAGGTGGGCGACCTTCTGCGCTATAATTAAGGGCAGAGCCACAAGGAACCCACCTGGATGCTTAAACCCATACTCGCTCATAACCTGCGACCAGCCAACCCGAGCGCCACAACCCCTGCCAGGAGCCTTTAATGCTGCGCGCCGCCAAAGAGCTGTGGCTGGCGGGTCTCACCTGCGTGCTGCTGGCTGGCAGCTACTACGCCGTGGTGCAGCTCACCCGCCAGATCCCGGCAGCCGGGGGATTGTACGGCCACCTGATCGGCGTGCTGGGCTTCGTGCTCATGCTGCTCACCGAGACGCTCTACAGCCTGCGCAAGCGTTCGCGCCTGGCGCGCTGGGGGCGCATGGCCGGTTGGCTGCAGTTCCACATCTACACCGGCATCGTGGGGCCGTTCATGGTGCTGCTGCACTCCTCCTGGAAGCTGAACGGGCTGGCAGGTGTCACCATGCTGATGACCGGCGTGATCGTGATCAGCGGCTTTGTCGGGCGCTACATCTACACGCGCATCCCGCGCACCGCCGACGGGCTGGAGGATGCCGGGCTGGTCGGGCAGATGCAAGGCGGGGCGCTGGCCAATGCACGCCGGCTGATGTCCGTATGGCATACCATCCATATCCCTATCGGCATCGCCCTGTTCACCGCCGCCTTCGCCCACATCCTGGGGGCGCTGTATTACGCCACCTTCCTAAAATAAGCCATGTACCACGAACGCCTGGGATGCCTCTCCCCGCTCGCCCTGCTCACCGCCGCCATCACCGCCGTGATCCTGGTCGCGGCCTATATCACCGGCGGCAGCGCCATGTTCAGCCCGGGGGCGCTCAATGCGCAGGCCGGCGACGAGATCAGCGGGGTGCGCTCGCACGCCGAAACCGGAAAGGACTGCGCCAGCTGTCACCCCGCGCCCTGGTCCAGTGAGACGCTGGCGGGGCGCTGCATGGCCTGCCACACCCACATCCGGGAGCAAAACGCCGACGCCGCCACCCTTCATGGCGCATTCCTGGCGCAGGATATCCGCGCCACCTGCCGCGACTGCCACACAGATCACCGCGGCCCGGACGGCGAGCTGACCACCATCGACCCGCTGACTTTTCCGCATGCCGCCACCGGCTTCGACCTGGCGGCGCACGCCCAGACCGAGCAGGGCCTGCCGTTTGCCTGCGCCGACTGCCACCCGGACAGCCTGACCAGCTTCGAGCTGAGACTGTGCACAGATTGCCACCACGAGCTGGACCCCGTCTATATAGACGCGCACCTGCTCGATTTTGGGACGGAGTGCCTGGCCTGCCATGATGGAGTGGACCGCTACACGAATTTCGACCACAGCCGTACCGACTTTATCATCGATGGTGCACACTCAGATCCCGCCTGCCGGGACTGCCATATCGAGGCGCGCACGCTGGCCGACCTGCAGAATACACCTGCTGAATGCGCGGCCTGCCACCTGGAGCAGGACGTTCATGCCGGTAAATTTGGCGCTCAGTGCGGGGCCTGCCACAGCACGCTGTCGTGGACACCGGCCGAATTCGATCACGATCTGGCGGCTTTCAGGCTGGAGGGCAAGCATATCGAGGTGGAGTGCGCCGAGTGCCATACGGACGGCTATGCCGGTACGCCGGTGGAGTGCGCCGCCTGCCACCTGGACGACGACGCTCACGCCGGGCAGTACGGGCTGGACTGTGGGGCCTGCCACACACCCGCCGATTGGGGCGAGGCCAGCTTCGACCACAGCCTGTCTGCTTTCCCGCTGGAGGGGGCGCACGTCCAGGTGGAATGCCAGGACTGCCACATCGGCGGGCAGTATCAGGGCACGCCCACGGAATGCGCCGCCTGCCACAGCGAGCCGGCTTTCCACGCCGGGATGTTCGGCGGGCAGGCCTGCGCGGAGTGCCACGCCACCAGCGCCTGGCGACCGGCGCGCTACGATGGCCCGCACATCTTCCCCATGCAGCACGGCGAGGGCGGCAACACCTGCGCCGACTGCCACCAGCCGGATCTGACGCAGTGGACCTGTTATACCTGCCATGCACGCGCCGAGATCGATGAGGAGCACCGCGAAGAAGGCATTGCCGATTACGGTGATTGTTTAAGCTGTCATCCGACGGGGGAGGAAGAGGGGGGGAAGGACTGAATCTATGGTATCAGAAAGAGCTTATCGACCACAGATCAACACAGATCAACACAGATCAATCCAGACCAAAACCGGTTTTTTAAATATCTGTGAAGATCGGTGAGAATCTGTGGTTGATCTTTAAAAACCCAATCGACCACAGATCAACACAGATCAACACAGATCAATCCAGACCAAAACCGGTTTTTTAAATATCTGTGAAGATCGGTGAGAATCTGTGGTTGATCGTTAAAAACCCAATCGACCACAGATCGTCCGTAAAGAACAGGGGACGCAGATCAAAACCGGTTTTTAAATATCTGTGAAGATCGGTGGGAATCTGTGGTTGATCGTTAAAAACCCAATCGACCACAGATCGTCCGGGAAGAGCACGGGGCACAGATCGGGATTGGTTCTTAAATATCTGCGCGCAATTGTTTTTCAAAAGTAATTAAATCAGGTTTCCGGATGTAGCCCAACCTTTCATTCATCGCCAGCATTGGGATGTTTTTAGCGTCATTTTCCGCCCGGATGGTTTTATGCCCGGTCGCTTTGGCATACGCGATTATCCGCACTTTCATCGCCAGCCCAATTCCCAGGCGTCGATATGGAGGCTTGACGCCGGTCAGACCCTGAAACAGAGAAACACCTTTTTCCAGGGATAGGACATGACTCAGCCCAATGTATTCATCCCCTTTCACTGCCACAAAAAAACCTTCCGGAAGAACATATGGCCCTTTGATAGCGTACTCGACATACTGATCAAGTCCCCTGCGCCCAATGCCAGCCGCCAGGTCTCCCGGGACAGACAGGCTTATTTCCCAATCCAGGTCGTACAGTTTTTGATTGCGGTGGGGGTCAAATTCCAATTCCGGGAGGGTCTTGATCTGGATGCCGAGGCCTTGAAAACGGTTCTCCAATTCTGTGAAACGGGACAGGTTAAACGACTGGGCATTCAGAACGGAACGAATATCGCGGATAACTTCCTGGAAGCCATGTTTTTCTAAAAATCGTGTGCTTTGGAGCAGGTCCTCGGTTGCGGTGGCGCGCAAAGCAATGGGATCAAAAGGCTGCAATCCGTGCATGACCGTTTCAAAAAGCCTGGTACCGATGCCGCGTCTCTGATTTTCTGGACACACCCCGATCCAAATCATGAATTTTTGAGGGTGGTCGAACCAAATGGTCTGGTTATAAGAACCGAATCCAACGATCTGGTTCTTTTCGATGGCGACCCAGCGCTGGAACTTGAATCTTGGATCACGCCGCTCGTCTCCTTGCGCGATTTCCAAACCAGAGGTGGGATTCTCCGGGTAAAGCGAATTGATGATATCAGCCACTCCCTGGTAATGAGCAGCGGTCGCTGGAAGGATATTCATTTTTCTTTTGCCTGAATATTTTTATCAGCCGGCATTGAAAACTCGATATACAGATGAATAGTAACATCTATTTTGGTTTTATGATGCGGTTTAAGGTAGGACTTATCAACCGCAGATCAATACCAATTTCTTGAAAATCATCGAAGCAATCTGGCAATGGCTGGCACGTCGACATAACTGGAGTGAATCAGATTGCTTCGCTGCGCTCGCAATGACAGCTGCGGGAGGGCTGCGATCGCCTGGGGAAGGAGGAAATGCAGGCGGGGTGATCTCATGGACAAGCTAAAGCTTATCCTACGGAAAACCATTCCGTGTAATCCGTTCCCCGTGATCTTTACGGGCATCTGTTGACAGCTGGTTGTCTTTCCCTTCCCTGCTGTATCCTGAACCAAAGGTGTTCTCGGGAGTCCTGGCAAAGAACGGCAGAGTCCGGATAAAGCCGAACCTACATCACCCTCTCCCCGTGGGAGAGGGTGGCGCGCTCTTTGCGCCGGGTGAGGTCCGCTCGTTGCCCCTCCCGCATTGTCTATCTGATGGAATGAATCTCGGGAGTCCTGGCAAAGAAC
>Ga0209347_1000419_pt1 | contig 111005 bp, 102 predicted proteins | sample AutmiccommuBRH23_FD_187382 | JGI IMG/M metagenome (GOLD analysis project Ga0209347, IMG submission 187382) | Deep subsurface microbial communities from Mt. Terri, Switzerland - Autotrophic microbial communities BRH/23 (SPAdes) (version 2) | ecosystem: Environmental > Aquatic > Deep subsurface...
TAGCCGGGGTAATGACGTGTGGACGCCCGGTGGCAGTGGCATTGAGGGGATGATGCCTTCGTGAGGCGATTCGGTTTGGGCGCGCGAAATGCGCGTCGACGATCGACGAAGGAGGCGAGAGATGGAATTCTATGCAGGACTTGACGTGTCGCTGGAGGCGACAAGCGTATGCGTGGTGAACGGCGACGGAACGGTGGTGCGGGAGGCGAAGCTGCCGAGCGATCCGGACGCGATCGAATTGTTCCTCTCGGAATGGGGCGTGCGTCTGAAGCGCGTCGGGCTGGAGGCGTTTTCCTTTAGCGCCTGGCTGTTCGCGGCGCTCGACGAGAAGGGCCTGCCGGTGGTCTGCGTCGAGACGCGGCACGCCAAGGCGGCGATGAGCGCGATGCTGAACAAGACCGACCGCAATGACGCGCGGGGACTGGCGCAGCTGATGCGCACTGGTTGGTTCCGCGCCGTGCATGTGAAGTCGCGCGAGGCGCAGGCGCTGCGTGTCCTGCTCGCTGGGCGCAAGGCGATGCTCGGCCAGGCGATTGATCTGGAAAATATGATCCGCGGGCTGTTGCGGCCGTTCGGTCTGAAGGTCGGGCAGGTCTCGGTCGGCAAGTTCGAGGCGCGGGTGCGCGAACTCGTGGCGGACGCGCCGGCGCTCGAAGCGATCATCGCGCCGTTGCTCGACGCCCGCGCGGCGATGCGGCTGCAGTTCACAAAACTGCACCGACTGGCGCTCGCGGCGGCGCGGCGGGACGACGCCGTGCGGCGGATGATGACGACGCCGGGCGTCGGCGCGATCGTCGCGCTGACCTTCCGCGTCACCGTCGACGATCCGGCGCGTTTCAGGAAATCCGCCACTGTCGGCGCGCACTTCGGGTTGACGCCGCGACGCTATCAGTCGGGCGAAACCGATCGTTCCGGGCGCATCTCGAAATGCGGCGACGAGTTGACTCGCGCCATGCTCTACGAGGCGGCGATCGCCATTCTGACGCGCATCCGCCGCGCCTTCAAATTGCGGCTGTGGGGACTGCGGCTGATGAAGAAGAAGGGGTTGAAGCGCGCGGCGACCGCCGTGGCGCGGGCGCTCGCCGTGCTGCTGCACAAGATCTGGATCGATGGCGCGACGTTCCGTCACGCCGCCGGCATGAAGCGCGGCCGGGGCCGAAGGATCGCTCAGTGCGCGTGACGCGCTGAGCGAGACGGTTCCTTCCTCTTTCCGCGTCACAGGGTTCCGCCAAGGCGGAGCGGCGTCTCTCGAGGAGACGGGGACATGGGCGAGATCGCAACTATTCTTGCCGGCGCCCGCAAGGGATGAACGCACGGCGCTTGTTAGCCTGACCGCCCGGTCTTCAGATCCCGGAATGTGGCGGCCTCGTCGTCGACCACGGACGTTAGCGAGCTCTCCTCGCAGAGATTTGCGCCGCGCCAGAACGCGACGATGAACGAAGGAAAGGACCGCGTAGCGAAGAGTTGCAGCTGGATGTCGTAGCGTGTCTTGTCGCGTGAAAGCGTACGAAATAGAATGCAAGGATCGATCTGCTTCTTGCGGATCGACGGAGAGAGGCATTGTCTCCACAGGCTTTGACTCTAAAGAAAAAGTTAGAGTCATTACGTTAGAATTTGTTAACATTTCAGCGCGGCTTCGCAACCATGATGGAAAGCTCTCAACGTCAGTGGAGTTAAGCTCAAAAATATGCTGCTGATGAAGCTTCAATTCTGAAATTTTGTATTTCTTAACGTAGTCCATCGGATCTTGCGCCGAAATACGAATGTTGATCTTCGGCCCGACAGTCGCAATGTTTGCGAGCGCCTCAATAGCTTCTGGAGAAACTTTGCCCTGCAAAAACTTGCGTGGAAAGACGTGATGGTACTGTGGCTCAAATCCGGCAACCAGATCTTCGCTATCAAATCCTATTCTCAAGCCAACCTGATCCCAGTCCTGCGCCTCATTTGAGTATGCTAGCAGATAGAGCAAGAGCCGACCGAAGCGGCTGTCACTATAATCGCGCAAGAAGTCCTTAGGCTCCATGGGCGGCACATATCGGAGACGCGCGAGCATCGCTGTCAAAGCATCGTGTAATGTGCTCGCACTTGCAATTTCGCGTAGGTCTTCGTCTAGGGCCGAATTTGACGAACCCGAGTAGCGTCCCAACCGCAACGCTTGAAGCAGCCAGTAGAATATCTTGGCGAATTCGGAGTATGGAAACTTGTCCAATATCGCGATTGTTGACACCAGTACGTTGTCAGCTGGCAATAAGGCGTTTCCTGATAGTCCGACTTCCTTCATGTGCTTTTTCAACAGGCCCCACGCGGTTTTAGTTCGTTTCCAAGCAGGCCCAATTTGATCCGCATTCCAAAACGAATCTTCGACTGCCTTAAAGTTGACTTTTCCTTGACCAATTGCGCTGAGCGATCTGAAGACAAGACTTGGTGAGACTTTGAAACCAGCGTCCTCCAAGTCGTTGAGAAAAGGAAGAAAATTGTCTCGGACCCAACCAGGTGACCTCGCGGCGACGATCCCGAGATAAATGTCAGCTTCTCTTACCCTCGTACCCTTGCTGTTTAAGCGCGCGAAGATATCAACGACGTCTTCCAGCTCATTATCCACTGTTACGACGACTACCTCCGCGTCCCTAATTTTACGCACTCGGTCGAGTCGCGTATAAACTTCCATAGCGTCCATGCCGTCGCAGAGGCCGTCGAACTTCACGTGTTTGGCGAGTTCCATTAATTTCTTCTGGTCATCGTCTTTGGAGGTGTCGAGCGATAACAATTCGCTGACTGCAAGGTATCGACGAGTTTTCACCTTTCTATGGGCGGCGCTTGCGACCCAAAAGTACGGCTCGGTCTTGGCATGAACGTCGAAGCGGATGTCGTATCTTCGAAGGACAGAATCCCAATTTTCGGTTGAACTCCACCAGTAAGGTTTCCGCCCGGAGAGGATGCATAGGGCCGTCGTGCGCTGCTGGCCATCCACAACCCAGTGGGTGGGGCCTTGGCTATCCGGCGCGCTACGGGTCAGTACTGGACGCCGACTGTCCCATACGAGCAAGGTTCCAACGGGATAACCACGCCACAGTGAGTCGATGAGGTCCCTAACTTGGGTCGGTTTCCACACGAACCCCCGTTGAAATTCTGGGACGCTCCATCGGTGGTGGACTGATTTCTCAACCATGTCCCGAACGGTAAGCGAAGCGTAGGCCATGCCCTTCCCCCGAAAGCGACTTTAGCCGCACATTGGAGCGAGCGGATGCTAAGCTTGTCAACCGATGATTGGATAGATAGCCACTTCCCACACCCGTCTTGCATTCCAGCTCGGGGGCGCCTATCCCTCAAGAGGCCAGTCGGCTGGACGGCCGCTGCCGAAACGCAGAGGAAAGTCCGGGCTCCACGGAGACACGGCGCCGGATAAGGTCCGGCGGGGGCGACCCCAGGGATAGCGCCACAGAAAGCAAACCGCCGCGCAAGCGGTAAGGGTGAAAGGGTGCGGTAAGAGCGCACCGCCCGAGCGGCGACGTTCGGGGCACGGCAAGCCCCGCCGGGAGCAAGACCGAATAGGGGCGACGGAAGGCCTTGAGCGCGAGCTTTTGCCTTCAACCCGTCTCCGGGACTGTCGCCCGGGTTGGTTGCTAGAGGCGGGCGGCAACGTCCGTCCCAGAGGAATGGTCGTCACGTTCTGTAAAGGACGTACAGAACCCGGCTTACAGGCCGGCTGGCGTTTAATTCAGCGGTATTTCGTAGAGGAGATCAGCGGCTTCGGCGAATCGGGCCCGCGCGCAGTGGCGCAGGCACGCCGCCATTGGCCGCGATGACGCGACGCGTGGCGGCTTTGATCGACATCCCTTCGCGCAGCGCTTCGAGATCGCTTTCGCGGAAGAGCGGCGTGGGCCGCCTAGAAAGCGCTGAACTATTCAGCTGCGCCTTGTGGCCGCCAAATTCGCGCCACCGTAAACGCTCCCTTAACGATAACAAAGCCTAATGGAGGCGGGCGCCAAATTCGGCGCTTGGCGACCAGCCTGCTTCCGACGCCTCGCGGTTCAATGTCCATTCAAACCGCCCAGCCGCAATCGAGCCGTCTCGGCGAGCCAGCGCTCGCCGGGCGCAGGGCCTCGCGCCGTCAGCGCTGTCGCGCCGCGCGCCGCCCGGTAAGGAGCATGCCGATGACGTCCGCCGGGACGCATATTCCCGTGCTGCGCGACGAGGCGATCGCCGCCCTCCGCGTCGATCGCGGCGGCCTCTATGTCGACGCCACCTTTGGCGGCGGCGGCTATACGAGGGCGATACTCGCGCATCCGGATACGCGCGTGCTTGCGTTCGACCGCGACCGGAGCGCGGTGGATTCCGGCCAGGCGCTCGTCGAGGAGATGCGCGGACGGCTCACGCTCGTCGAAGCGCGCTTTTCCCAGCTCGAAGACATCGCGCGTGCGCAAGGCTTTGCCCCGGTCGACGGCGTCGTCTTCGATATTGGGGTCTCGTCGATGCAGTTCGACGAAGCGGCGCGCGGCTTTTCCTTCCGCGCCGACGGCCCGCTCGACATGCGCATGGAGGGGCGCGGGCGCAGCGCCGCCGACATCGTCAATGAGGCGGATGCAGAGACGCTCGCCGACATCCTCTATTTCTATGGCGAGGAGCGCGCCGCGCGGCGCATCGCCCGCGCCATCGTTCACGACCGCGAATTCGCGCCTTTTCAAACGACGCGAGCGCTCGCTGAAATGATCGCGCGCGTCGCTCCCAATCGCGCCATCGACATTCATCCCGCGACCAAGAGCTTCCAGGCGCTGCGCATCGCCGTCAACAACGAGCTCGAGGAATTGCTCAACGGACTGCTCGCCGCCGAACGGCTGCTCGCAGACGGCGGTCGGCTCGTCGTCGTGACGTTTCATTCGCTCGAGGATCGCATCGTCAAACAATTTCTCGCCGAACGCTGCGGTCGCGGCGAAACCGGCTCGCGCCGTCTGCCCGGCGAAATCGCGCCGCCGCCGCCAAGTTTTGTTTGCGAAGGCCGCCAACCGGCGACGCCGACGCCGGCTGAAACGGCCGCCAATCCGCGCGCGCGTTCGGCCAAATTGCGTTACGCGACGCGCACGGCGGCGCGGCCTCATCCGCTCGATCCGAGGCTTGCGCGCCTCATTCGTCTTCCCGACCGCGACAAGGGAAAAGCCTGATGCTGCGGCTCCTCAACATCGTTGCGGTTCTCATGCTCGTCGGTTCGGCGGTTTACGCCTATTCGATCAAATATCAGACGAGTTATCGCGCCGAGCAGATCGCAAAAACCAAGATCGAGATCAGGCAGGAGCGCGACGCGATCGCGGTGCTACGCGCCGAGTGGGCCTACATGACCCGGCCAGAACGCATCCAGCAGCTGGCTGACGCCTATCTGCCCGGCATGAAGCAGCTCGACGCGAGGCAGGTCGTCACCGCCCAGGCGCTTCCCGAAAGATCGCCGCGCGTCGATTCCATCGGCCAGAAGCTCGACGCGCTCGGATTGAGCATGCCCGCGACCCCGCCCGTCGCCGGCAGCGCGCCGACAACCACTCCCAAGGCGCAGGGACAAAGCCAAGAGCGACGCAAGCCATGACGCAGACGATGCGCGACGACCCGCAACCTTCGCCGCCGCCCGGCCGTAATTTTCATGCGCTCCTGCGCTCGGTGTTTACGACCAGCCTTGCTCTGAGCGCATCGCGCATGCGGCTCTCGGCGCTGGGATTTCTCGTGCTCTACGCCGTCATTGCGATCAAGCTTGTCTACCTCGGCTTCAAGCCGGAAGCCGTGACGACGCGGCACGCCGCAGCGAATGCGGTCGCGGCGTCACGTCCGGATATTATCGATCGCAATGGCGAGGCGCTCGCGAGCGACGTCAAGGTGATGTCGGTGTTCGCGGAGCCGCGCCGCATCATCGACAAGGACGAAGCGACCGAGCTTTTGACCGCGGTTCTGCCGGGCCTCGACGCTCGCGAATTGCGCGAGCGGCTCGGCTCCAAGAAAGGCTTTGTCTGGGTAAAGCGTGAGGTGACGCCGCATCAGCGCGACGAGGTTTTTCATCTCGGACTGCCCGGCGTCGGACTGATCCCCGAGAATAAGCGCGTCTATCCCAACGGGCCGATCGGCGCCCATGTGCTCGGCTTCGCCAATATCGACAATCAGGGGATCGCCGGCATCGAGAAATATATCGACGGGCAGGGCCTCGCCGATCTGCACGGCGCCGGCTTCGGCATAGCGCCAGAGGATCTAAAGCCCATAGCGCTTTCGCTCGACATTCGGGCGACGCATGCGCTGCGGGACGAACTCGAAAAAGGCGTCGTCCATTTCAAGGCGAAGGCGGGCGCGGCGGCGATTCTGGATGTGAACACCGGCGAAGTGATCGCGCTCGCGTCGCTCCCCGACTATGATCCGAACAAACCGACGGAAGCGCTCAATCCGCTTCACATCAACCGGATGATCGTCGGCGTTTATGAGATGGGGTCGACCTTCAAGGCGCTGACTATCGCCATGGCGCTTGATTCCGGCAAGGTCAATCTCAATTCCCGGCTCGACGCGCGCGGCGTGCTGTCCTTCGGGCGATTCAAGATTCACGATTATCACGCGCAAAATCGCGCGCTCACGGTGCCTGAGGTCTTCACCTATTCCTCCAACGTCGGCACCGCGCGTATGGCGATGGGGCAGGGCGTGGAGAGGCACAAGGCGTTTTTGCGCAAGATGGGGCAGCTTACGCGCATGCGCACGGAACTGCCGGAAAGCGCCGAACCCATCGTGCCGAAAAATTGGGGCGAGTTGAACACCATGACCATCGCCTTCGGTCATGGCCTCGCGGTGGCGCCGCTCCAGGCGATGATGGCGGTCGGGGCGCTGATGAATGGCGGCTATCTGATCACGCCGACCTTCATCAAGCGTAGCGAGGAGGAAGCGAAGGCGGGCGCCGAACGCGTCGTGAAGCCGGAGACGAGCGAGGCAATGCGCTATCTCATGCGGCTCAACGCCGAAATCGGCACGGCGCGGAAGGTGAACGTCCCTGGCTATTACGTCGGCGGCAAAACCGGGACCGCGGAAAAGGTCGTTAACGGCCATTATTCGAAGAACCGGCTGTTCAACACCTTCATGGCGGTCGCGCCCTCGGACAAGCCGAAATATCTGTTCCTGACGATCATGGACGAACCGCAGGGCTTGCCGGAGACCGGCGGCTACGCGACGGCGGCCTATAACGCGGGTTTTGTGACGGGCCAGATCATCGAGCGCGTCAGTCCGATTCTCGGGCTCGCGCCGCGTTTCGAGCCGCCGCACCAGCCTTTCCCTCTCCTCGCCAAATTGGGTTATGGCTACGCCAATGTTCCGGCCCGCGGCGGGGGAGGCCATTGATGCTGCTTTCGGAACTGCTCGCGACGCCTGACCTTCAGCCCGCCTTGCGCGGGCTCACGGTGGCCGGCCTCACGGCCGACAGCCGAATGGCGCGCGACGGCTTCGCTTTTTTTGCCATCCCGGGCCATGCGGGCGACGGGATGTCCTATGTCGCCGACGCGGCGGCGCGCGGCGCCTGCGTCGTCGTCGCTCAGCGCATCGCCGACAGTTCGCTGCCGCTTGTCGTCGTCGAGGACGTTCGGCGCGCCCTGGCTCTTGCCGCGGCGCGCTTCTTTTCTCGTCAGCCGTCGACGATCGCCGCCGTCACCGGAACCAGCGGCAAGACCTCGGTGGTCGCCTTCCTGCGCCAGATCTGGAGCGCGCTGGGACATGAGGCGGCGTCGCTCGGCACCGTCGGGATCGTCGATTCTGGCGGCGCGCATTATGGCGCGCTGACGACGCCCGGACCCGTCGAACTGCACAGAACGCTGGACGAACTTACGGGACGCGGCGTCACCCATCTCGCCATGGAGGCGTCGTCGCTCGGCATTGATCAGCGGCGGCTCGACGGCGTGCGCGTCGACGTCGCCGGCTTTACCAATTTCTCACGCGATCATCTCGATCATCATGCGGACATGGAGGACTACTTCGCGGCGAAGATGCGGCTTTTCGATACGCTGCTGCATCCCGGCCAGACGGCTGTGGTCGACGCGGACAGCGACGTTGCGTCCCGCGTCATCGAAATTTGCCGCGCAAGAGGCCTCGACATTTTCAGCGTGGGTCGGAAGGGAGAAACGATACGCCTTCTGAACGCCGCGCCGCACGCGCTCGCAACGTCCCTGCGGCTCAGCCATAATGGCGCCGACTACGAACTGAATCTGCCGCTCGCGGGCGCCTTTCAGGTCTCGAACGCGCTCGTCGCCGCCGGCTTGGCCATTGCCGGCGGCGATGACCCGGCGCAGGTCTTTGCGGCGCTGGAGGCGCTCAAGGGCGCGCCAGGGCGGCTCGAGCTCGTCGGCCAGCAGAGAGGCGCGCCGATTTTCGTCGACTACGCGCATAAGCCCGACGCGCTGGAGAAAGTGCTCGCAGCTTTGCGGCCGCTGACAAAAAAACGCCTGATTGTCGTCTTCGGGTGCGGCGGCGATCGCGACCGCGGCAAGCGCCCGCTGATGGGGGAAATCGTCGCCCGCGCGGCGGATGTCGCCATCGTCACGGACGACAATCCGCGCAACGAGGACGCCGCCGCCATTCGCGCAGAAATTCTCGAAGGAACCCGCGGCGGCGCGGCGCAGATTATCGAAATCGGGGACCGGCGCGCGGCGATCGCCAACGCCGTCGCGGGGCTTGAGACGGGCGACGCGCTGGTCGTGGCCGGAAAAGGCCACGAGACCGGGCAGATCGTCGGCGACCGCGTTTTGCCCTTTTCTGATCATGAGGCGATCGCCCAGGCGCTCGAGGAGCATCATTCATGAGCGGGAAAGCGCTGTGGTCGGGGTTGGCGCTGGTCGGCGCGTTGCGCGCGCGCGCCAGCGGCGGCCTCGCGCGCGAAGTCTCCGGCGTGTCCATCGATACGCGCACGCTTCAGCCCGCGGATCTGTTTTTCGCCATCAAGGGCGAGACGCGCGACGGCCACGACTTCGTGCGGACGGCCTTTGAGAAAGGCGCGGCGGCGGCGGTGATCGACGAAGCGCACGCGCCTGAGCTTTCCGGCGCGGGGCCGCTTTTTGTCGTCAGGGACGTGCAACAGTCGCTCGAATCGCTTGGTCAGCGCGCGCGTGAGCGCAGCGCCGCCTTCATCGCCGCCATCACCGGCTCGGTCGGCAAGACGTCGACAAAGGATATGATCGCGCTGATGCTTTCTCGCTTCGGCGACACCCATGCCTCGGCGGCGTCATACAACAATCACTGGGGCGTGCCGTTGACGCTCGCGCGCATGCCGGCGGAGTCGCGCTTTGGCGTGTTCGAGCTCGGCATGAATCACGCTGGCGAGATCGCCGCGCTCGTCGCTCAGGTGCGCCCGCACGTCGCCGTGGTCACCCGCATCGCGCCGGTTCATCTCGAATATTTCGGATCGATCGAGAACATCGCCGACGCCAAGGCGGAGATTTTCTCGGCGCTCGACGGCGGCGTCGCGATCATCAACCGCGACGATCAATTTTACGAGCGCCTCGCGGCGGCGGCGGCGCCGACGGCCGGCCATGTCTTGGGTTTCGGCGAGACGGAAGGCGCGCATGCGCGGCTTCTGTCTTACGCGCCGGCCGGCGAGGGCGCGCTGGTCGAGGCGGAAATTCTCGAGCGGCGACTGCGTTTTCGCGTCGGCGCGCCCGGCAAGCATATCGCGATGAACGCGCTGGCGGCGCTGCTGGTGGGCGCGATTTTCGACGTGGATTTGGAAGAGGCGGCGGCGGCCTTCGCCGAATTCCAGCCGCCCGCCGGCCGCGGCCAGCGCGAAAAAATAGCGATGGCGGACGGCGCGTTTACGCTCATCGACGAGAGCTACAACGCCAACCCGACCTCGATGCGCGCGGCGCTGCAGCTGCTCGGCGGCGCGGCCACAGGACCCGGGGGCCGGCGCATCGCCGTGCTTGGCGATATGCTGGAGCTCGGGCCTCAGTCCGCCGAGCTGCACGCTGAGCTTGTCCAGGATCTGGTCGGCGCCAATGTCGATCTGCTGTTCACCTCCGGACCGTTGATGTCGCGCTTAAGTTACGCCGCGCCTGATAAGATGCGCGCCGCGCATCGGGCGACGCCGCTGGAGCTGGAAGAGGTTGTTCTCGCCGCGGTTCGTCCGGGCGACGTGGTGATGGTGAAAGGCTCCAATGGTTCGCGGATGTCGCGGATCGTCTCGGCCTTAAAAAGCGCATTCGCTCGCGAGATTGCGGGCTAAGGAGAGACGATGCTCACATTGCTCGCGGACTTTTCTTATCTTTACAGTCCGCTAAACGTCTTCCGCTACATTACTTTCCGGGCCGCCATGGGGGCGGCGACGGCGTTGTTCTTCGTCTTCTTCTTCGGACCGGGCGTGATCGCCGCGTTGCGCATCAAACAGGGCAAAGGCCAGCCGATCCGCGAAGATGGGCCGGCGTCGCATCTCGTGACCAAAAAGGGCACGCCGACGATGGGCGGCCTGATGATTCTGTCGGGACTGGTCGCGGCGACGCTGCTCTGGGCGAATTTGCGCAATCCCTATGTGTGGATCGTGCTCTTCGTCACCGTCAGCTTCGGCCTCATCGGATTTTATGACGACTATCTCAAGGTCACGAAGCAGTCGCATGCCGGCTTTTCCGGCAAGATGCGACTGGCGCTCGAGTTTTTGATCGCTGGCCTGGCCTGCTACGCGCTGATGGAGATCGGCGGCGAGAACATGACCAAGCTCGCCTTCCCCATGGTCAAGGGCTATGTCGCGACGCTGGGACCGCTCTTCATCCTGTTTGGCGCCTTCGTCATTGTCGCCGCGGGCAATTGCGTCAATCTCACCGACGGGCTTGACGGGTTGGCCATCGTGCCGTCGATGATCGCCGCCGGCGCTTTCGCGATCTTCGCCTATCTCGTCGGCAATTCGATCTTTTCGAATTATCTCGGCGTCAATTACGTCGCCGGCGTCGGCGAACTGACGATCGTCTGCTCGGCGTTCATCGGCGCCGGGCTGGGGTTCCTGTGGTTCAACGCGCCGCCGGCGCAAATCTTCATGGGCGACACCGGCTCGCTGGCGCTCGGTGGGCTCGTCGGCTCGGTGGCGGTGGCGGTGAAGCAGGAGTTCGTGCTCGTCATCGTCGGCGGACTTTTCGTTATCGAAGGCGCGTCGGTCATCATCCAGGTTGTCTATTACAAGCTCACCGGCAAGCGCATCTTCCTGATGGCGCCGATCCATCATCACTTCGAGCATAAGGGCTGGAAGGAGCCGCAGATCGTTATCCGGTTCTGGATCATCGCCTTCGTTCTGGCCCTGATGGGCCTATCGACCTTGAAGCTGAGGTGACGATGACGCCCGTCGAAACTTTCAAGGGCAAGCGCGTCGCCCTCTTCGGGCTGGGCGGCTCCGGCCTATCCACCGCCCGCGCGCTGATCGCCGGGGGCGCGCAGGTCGCCGCCTGGGACGATGGCGAGGCCGGGCGGCTGAAGGCCGTCGCGCAGGGCGTGGCGCTCGAAGATCTCGTGACGGCGGATTGGCGCGGCTTCGATGCGCTCATTCTCTCTCCCGGCGTGCCGCTGACCCATCCTGAGCCGCATTGGACGGTGCAGGCGGCGAAGGCCGCCGGAGTCGAGATCATCGGCGATATCGAGCTGTTCTGTCGCGAGCGCGAGGCGCGCGCCGGCGGATCGCCGTTCATCGCCGTCACCGGCACAAATGGCAAATCGACGACCACGGCGCTGATCGCGCATATCTTGCGCGAGGCCGGCCGACACGTGCAGCTTGGCGGCAATATCGGCGTGCCGATTCTCGATCTCGAGCCGCCGTCCGACGAGCGCATTCACGTCATCGAATGCTCGTCGTTCCAGATCGATCTCGCGCCGTCGCTGGCGCCCACGATTGGCGTGCTGATTAACGTCACGCCGGACCATATCGACCGCCACGGGACGATTGAAAACTACGCCGCCATCAAGGAACGGCTGGTGGCCGCGGCCGAAGTCGCCCTGGTCGGCGTCGACGACGCCTATTGCCACGCGATCGGCGCGCGCCTCGCCGAAGACGCATCGCCCGAGCGCCGCGTCGTCCCGGTCTCCGGGAAGCGCGCGCTCGACTGGGGGTTCTATATCGAGGATCGCAGCGTCTATTTCCGCGAGCAGGGACATCCGCCCGAGGAGGTCGAGCTGATCGGTTCGCTCGATGGCGCGCGCGCGCTTCGCGGCGCGCATAATGCCCAGAACGCCGCCTTCGCCGCCGCGGCCGCCTGGGAGTGCGGATTGGACGACGACGAAATCCTGAGCGGCCTGCTGAGCTTCCCGGGCCTGCCGCATCGGATGGAGGAAGTTCAACGCATCGAGCGCGCGCTATTCGTCAATGATTCGAAGGCGACCAACGCCGACGCCGCCGAAAAGGCCTTGGTGAGCTTTACCGATATCTACTGGATTCTCGGCGGCCGATCGAAAGAGGGCGGCGTCGAGCCGCTGCGGCCGCATTTCTCGCGCATTCGCAAAGCCTATCTGATTGGCGAAGCCGCCGACGATTTTGCCCGCACGCTGGAGGGGGCGCTCCCGTTCGAACGCTGCGGCACGCTCGACGTCGCCACGACGCGGGCGGCGCTGGACGCGCTCGCCGAAGGCGCGCCGGAGCCGGTCGTGCTGCTGTCGCCGGCCTGCGCGTCCTACGACCAGTTCGCAGATTTCGAGGCGCGCGGCGACGCGTTTCGCAGCCTCGTCGAGGCGCTTCCCGCCGTCATCGCGGCGCGAAAAGGAGGACCGACATGATCTCGCGCGCGGATCGATCCCTCTTCTCGGACTGGGCGTGGACGGTGGATCGCTGGCTGCTTGCAAGCCTCGGCCTGCTGATCGTCGCCGGACTCGTCTTCGCCATGGCCGGCAGCCCGCCCGTCGCGGAGCGGCTGCACCTCCCGACCTTTCACTTCGTCAACCGGCAGGTGCTCTATCTTCTGCCGGCGCTGGCGGTCATGATCGCGACGTCCTTTCTTTCGCCGCGACATGTGCGCCGACTGGCGCTGGTGATTTTCGTTATTTCGCTCGCGCTTGTCGTCGCCACGATCTTCTATGGTCAGGAAGTGAAGGGCGCGAAGCGATGGATCTTCGGCGTTCAGCCCTCGGAATTCTTGAAGCCCACCTTCGTCGTGCTGGTCGCCTGGGCTTTCTCGGAAGGGGCGCGGCGCAAAGACGTGCCCGGAAATCTCATCGCCCTCATGTTGCTGCCGATCGCCATCGCGCCGCTGATGCTGCAGCCGGACTTTGGTCAGACGATGCTGATTTCGGTGGTCTGGGCGGCGCTGTTCTTCATGGCCGGCCTGCATTGGATATGGGTTGTCGGTCTGGGCGGTCTGGGCGGCGTTTCGGCGCTGCTCGCCTATAAATTCGTGCCGCATGTCCATACCCGCATCGAGAGCTTTCTGGAGCCGCCGCCGCCGGTCGCCGGCGTGCCGTCGAATTTCCAGTCGGAGACGGCGCTCGAGAGCTTCATCGCCGGATCGTGGTTCGGCCGCGGCCCTGGCGAAGGGGTGATCAAGCGCATCCTCCCCGACTCGCACACCGATTTCATCTTCGCGGTGATCGGCGAGGAATTCGGCGTCCTCGTCTGCATCGCGCTTGCCGGCGTCTTCGCCTTTGTTGTCGTGCGCGGGCTTTTTTCGGCGGCGCGCAACAGCGATCCCTTCTGCCGCTTCGCCACGGCGGGACTCGTGATGCTGTTCGGCTTGCAGAGCTGCATCAACATGGCGGTGAATGTGCATCTCATGCCCGCCAAGGGCATGACGCTGCCCTTCGTCTCCTATGGCGGCTCTTCGCTGATTTCGCTGTCGCTCGGCATGGGCTTTCTGCTTGCGGTTACGCGCAAGCGGCCGCGCTCCCGCGTTCTGACCGAGCTTGCCGCGACGGGCGGCGCCGCCGTCGCGTGATAAAAGCCTTGGGATGAGCGATTCGCCGATTCTCCTCGCCGCCGGCGGCACCGGCGGCCATCTTTTTCCGGCCGAGGCGCTCGCGCATGCGCTCGCCGCGCGCGGATGGGCGGCCGAACTCGTCACCGAGGAGCGCGCTCTGCGCTATGGCGGTGACTTTCCCGCCAGGGCCATGCATGTCATCCCGGCCGCGACGCCGCGGGGCGGCTCGCTGCTCGCAAAGGCGCAGGCGGTGGCGCGCCTTGCGCTCGGGACGGCGCAGGCGGTCGCGCTGCTGCGACGCGTCAAGCCGGCTGCGGTCATCGGGTTTGGCGGCTATCCGACCGTGCCGCCCTTGCTTGCGGCGTCTTATCTCGGCGTTCCGAGCGCCTTGCACGAGGCGAATGGCGTGATGGGCAAGGCCAACCGCTTCCTCGCCGGACGGGTCGACAGGATCGCCGCCGGCCTGCCAACCCTCGCCGTGCCGGCGGGCTCGCAAAGCAAGGTCGTCGTCACCGGCAATCCGGTGCGTCCCAAGGTGCTCGAGGCGGCAAAGACTCCCTATCCGTCGTTCGACGATGGAATCTTCCGGCTGCTCGTCGCCGGCGGCTCTCAGGGCGCGCGCGTCATGGCGGACATCGCGCCGGCGGGCGTCGCGGCGCTCCCAGAGGCGCTGCGGGCGAAAGTCGCCGTCGTTCAACAGGCGCGCCCCGAAGACATCGCGCGCGTTGAGGCGGCCTACGCCGGCGCCGGGGTCTTGGCCGAGATTGCGCCGTTTTTCGCCGATTTCCCGGCGCGAGTCGCCGCGGCGCATTACGTGATCACCCGAGCCGGCGCCTCGACGGTCTCGGAGCTTGCCGTCATCGGGCGCCCGGCGATGCTGGTGCCGCTGCCGCATGCGCTGGATCAGGATCAGGCGGCGAACGCCGCCTTCCTTGAAGCGGCCGGCGGCGCGGAAACCGTGCGCCAAAGCGATTTCACGCCGGAATTTTTGACGCGGCGGCTTTGCGAACTCATCAATGCGCCGGCGCAGCTTGCCGCGCGCGCCGAAGCCGCCAGGCGCGTCGGCGTCGCCGACGCCGCAGATCGCCTCGCCGATCTCATCATCGGCGTCGCCGAGTCGGGCGTCGCGAAACGGAGACAAGGATGAAACTGCCGCGGGAGCTTGGGCCAATTCATTTCGTCGGCATCGGCGGCATCGGCATGTCCGGCATCGCCGAAGTGCTGCTCAATCTCGGCTACAAGGTGCAGGGATCCGACGCGGCCGAAAACGCCAACGTCAAACGGCTCGTCGAAAAAGGCGCGACCGTGAGCATCGGCCATGACGCCAAGAATCTCGGCGAAGCCGCGGTCGTCGTCGTCTCGACCGCCATCAAGCGCGACAATCCGGAACTTGTCTTGGCGCGCGAAAAACGTCTGCCGGTCGTGCGTCGCGCCGAAATGCTGGCCGAGCTGATGCGCCTCAAGCAATGCGTCGCCATCGCCGGCACGCATGGCAAGACGACGACGACCTCGCTGGTCGCGACGCTGCTCGACGCCGGCGGGCTCGATCCGACGGTGATCAACGGCGGCATCATCAACGCCTATGGCACCAATGCGCGCCTTGGCGCCGGCGACTGGATGGTGGTCGAGGCCGACGAGAGCGACGGCACCTTCCTCAAATTGCCGGCGGACGTCGCCATTGTCACCAATATCGATCCGGAACATCTCGACCACTTCCATACCTTCGAGGCGATCAAGGAAGCCTTCCGCAACTTCATCGAGAATCTGCCGTTCTACGGCTTCGCCGTGATGTGCCTCGATCATCCGACGGTGCAGGAGCTGGTCGGCCGCATCGAGGACCGCCGCGTGATCACCTATGGCGAAAATCCGCAGGCCGACGTGCGTCTGCTCGACGTCAATCTGGAAGGCGGCGTATGCAAGTTCAACGTGCTGCTGCGCGACCGCAAGACGTCGCAGGCGATCTATCTTGAAGACCTCGTCCTGCCCATGCCCGGACATCACAATGCGTTGAACGCGACGGCGGCGATCGCCGTCGCCAATCAGCTCGGGATGTCGCCGGAACAGATTCGCAAGGCGCTCGCCGGCTTCGGCGGCGTGAAGCGGCGTTTCACCAAGACCGGCGAATGGAACGGCGTGCAGATTTTTGACGACTATGGCCATCACCCGGTCGAGATCGCCGCGGTGCTGCGCGCGGCGCGCGCCTCGACCAAGGGCAAGGTCGTCGCGCTGATGCAGCCGCATCGCTATTCGCGGCTGCAATCGCTCTTTGACTCATTTGCGACCTGCTTCAACGACGCGGACGTCGTCATCATCGCCGACGTCTATCCCGCCGGCGAACAGCCAATACCGGGCGTCGATCGCGACGCCCTCGTTTCGGCGATCAAGGCGCATGGCCACCGCCGGGCGATGGGGCTGCCTTCCCCTGAGGTTTTGCCTGCGATGATTCGCGAGATCGTCGCGCCCGGCGATTATGTCGTGTGCCTGGGCGCCGGCAACATCACCCAATGGGCCTATGCGCTGCCGGAGCAGCTCGCGGCGGGGGGAATGTAGCGAGAAGGTCCGCGCCAGCGCGTTTTCCTGGGTTTTTCAGACGCAATCCGCTATATTTTGAGTATGATCGATCTTTCCAAGGACACCGAAGCCCTGGCGAAGCGTGTGGCCGCCGCTCAACATGTTTCGGTTGAGGACGCGATCCGTTACGCCCTTGAGGAGCGCGAGCGGCTTGCGGCTGTTCTGCCGGCGCGCCGCTGGCCGAAGGATTGTTCCCCGGAAGCGATCGCCGCGCGCCGGATTCGAATGGCGCAATTCGCTGAAGCCATCGCGGCGATGCCGGTTCTTGACCCACGCCCGGTCGCGGAGATCGTGGACGATTTGAACGGCCCATGATCGTTATCGATAGTTCGGCCGTTCTCGCCATCGCTTTCAAGGAGCCGGATTGGCTCGGCTTCGACGAGATCATCACTGGCAGCGAACGTTGCATTATCTCCGCCGTGAACGCGCATGAAACGGCGACCGTCTTGCGTGCGCGGCATGGAGCCGACGCCGCGAGACTTTTTTGGGACATGCTGCAAGACAACGCTGTCGAAATTGTTCCTTTTGACGAGTTGCAGGCGCGCGCCGCTGCCGAAGCGTTCAACCGCTACGGAAAGGGAATCGACCCCAGGGCGAGACTCAACATCTGCGATTGCGCCGCCTATGCGCTGGCGAAGACCCTGAACGCGCCGCTTCTGTTCAAAGGCGACGACTTCGCGCAAACCGACGTGACGCGACGGTGACGAAGGGAAATGAATTTATGTGCCATGATTTGACTTCCGCAGGATCGTTACTACAATTGACTACATCGTAGTCAATCCTCTCTGAGCCATGAAATCCGCCGCGCCCACGCCGACATCCGTTCGTCTGACCGACGAAACGCGCAAAATCCTCGACGAGGCGGCGCGGCGCACGCGCCGCTCGCGTTCCTATCTCGTGGAGGAAACGCTGAAGCAGTTTCTTCCGCGCGTCGTGCAGAAGGAAACCCAGCCGTCGCCGCAAGAGCGGATTCGTCGCCTGAAGGAGCTTGAAGGCATCGGCCACCGGCTTGTCGGACCGCAATCCATTGAGGAGATCGACGCGCGCATCCGTGAATTCCGCGGCGATGAATGAAACGAATTCCGCCTGATCCGTTCGCATGGACCTTGTCATTCCCGGCAGGCCGCAGGCCTGACCGGGAATCCAGAGCCAATCCAGGAACGCTGGTCTTGCTCTGGATTCCCGATCGCGCGCGTTGCGCGCGTCGGGAATGACAGCCGAGCCGTTCAAGCGGATGTCGTATGAAACGCTTCCGGCCGAAGGCGGGCGGGCCTATTTCGACTCAAATTCGGTCGTCTATTTCATCGAAGCGAACCCGGCGTTTTATTCGAAAATATCCAACCTCTGGTATGAACTGATCGAACGAAACACGACCTTTGTCACCAGTGAAATCTGCGTTGCGGAATGCTTCTACGGCGCCTTCAGACGTCAGAGTCAGGTGCTCGAAAGCGGTTACGATCGCCTGTTCTTTGAGGAGAGGACCTTCGACATTCGGCCCGTGGACCTCGAAACGCTCATTGGGGCGGCGCGCCTCGGCGCCGATCTCGGCCTAAGGCTGATCGACGCCGTGCATTTTCGAACGGCGTTGGCCGCGCAATGCGATATCTTCGTCACGAACGATCGCCGCTTCCGCTCGGGTCACGGCGTGCGTGTCGTCCAAATCGCGGAACTGTGACGTAGCGTCGATCAAGCCGAAAGCCGCACATGACCTTCCCCGATATCGCCGCCGACATTGCCCGCTTCGCGCCCCAGCTGCGCGGGCGCGTCGCGGCCAATGAGCCGCTTGCGCCCTACACATGGTTTCGCGTCGGCGGGCCGGCGCAGATCCTGTTCATGCCGGCGGACGAAGCGGATCTCGCCTATTTTCTGTCGCGCCTGCCGCGCGAAATTCCCGTCACCGTCATCGGGCTCGGCTCCAATCTTATCGTTCGTGACGGCGGCGTCGAAGGCGTGGTCATTCGGCTCTCAGCGAAGGGCTTTGGCGAGATCGTCGTCGAGGACGACTGCAGGCTGCGCGTTGGCGCGGCGGTTCCCGACGTGAAGGCGGCGCGCGCCGCCGCCGAAGCGGGGATCGACGGATTGGCCTTCTACCGCGGCATTCCCGGCGCCATCGGCGGCGCGCTGCGCATGAACGCCGGCGCGCATGGCGGCGAGACGAAAGACGCGCTGATCGAAGCGCGCGGCGTCGACCGCGCGGGCGATATGCGCGTGTTCAGCGTCGCCGACATGGGCTATTCCTATCGCCATTGCGCCGCGCCCGAGGACGTGATCTTCACCCAGGCGCTCTACCAGGGACAGCCCGGCGATCCGGCGACGATCCTCGCCGAGATGGACCGCATCACCGCGGCGCGCGAAGCCTCGCAGCCGATCAAGGAAAAGACCGGCGGCTCGACTTTCAAGAATCCTGACGGCGAAAAAGCGTGGCAATTGATCGACGCGGCCGGCTGTCGCGGACTCGTCGTCGGCGACGCGCAGGTGAGCGAAATGCACTGCAATTTTCTCATCAATCGCGGACGCGCCACCGCCGCCGATATAGAAGCGCTTGGCGAAGAAGTGCGCCGGCGCGTGCGCGAAACGAGCGGCGTCGAGCTGCATTGGGAGATCAAGCGCATCGGCGTCGCGTGAGACGAGTGGCGTGATGAGATTGCGTCGTCGCTGCTGAGACCTTAGCCTGGACGCTTGAGGAGATTCCCGCCGTGCCCCCTCGAAAAGAATCGCACCGATCCTCGGACGCCGCTGAAACGGCGGCCACGTCGAAAGGCAGCGACGAGCAAGGACCGAAGATCAGTCCTTCGGTCAATGACCGAGTTCTGCCAGCGTCAGGCGCGTTAAGCGATTCGCTCTGTTCTTTCGCCACATTCACCGAATGGGCTTCGCAAGCCGACGAAGCCGCCTATTCGGATCTTTAGTTGGCATTCTTCAAGTCGAGAGCACATGACCAAGCACGTCGCCGTTCTAATGGGTGGACTTTCCGCCGAACGCGAGATTTCGCTGCGCTCCGGCGAAGCCTGCGCGAAGGCGCTCGAAGAGCAGAGGTTCCGCGTGAGCCGCGTCGATGCCGGCCATGACGTGGCGAATGCGCTGTCGGCGTTGAAGCCGGACGTCGCCTTCAACGCGCTGCACGGCAAGTTCGGCGAGGACGGCTGCATTCAGGGGGCGCTCGAGCTCTTGCGCATCCCCTATACGCACTCCGGCGTTCTCGCCTCTTCGCTCGCCATGAAGAAGGATGTGGCGAAAGTCGTCATGGCGGCGGCGGGCGTGCCCGTGCCCACGGGACGGGTCGTGCATCGGGCGGACGCCGCCAGGACGCATGCGCTGGCGCCGCCCTATGTGCTGAAGCCCGTCTCGGAGGGGTCGTCCTTCGGCGTCTTCATCGTCAAGGCGGGTCAGGAGCATCCGCCGCAGGAGTTAACGCGCCCCGACTGGGCGCATGGCGAATTGATGCTCGCCGAGCAATTCGTCGACGGGCGGGAGCTGACCTGCGCGGTGATGGGCGATCGCGCGCTCGACGTGATCGAAATCCTCGCCGCCGACGGCGGCTGGTACGATTACCACGCCAAATACGCCAAGGGCGGCTCGAAACACGTACTTCCTGCGAATCTTAAACCGAATATTTACCAAGAGGTCCAACATTTGGCCCTTGAGGCTCACCGAGCTCTCGGCTGTCGCGGCGCAAGCCGCGCCGACTTTCGATACGACGATCGCCCCGGAGGTACGGGCGAACTCGTCGTATTGGAAGTGAACACCCAGCCGGGGATGACGGAGACCTCGCTCGTGCCAGAAATGGCGGCATACGCAGGTTTTTCATTCGGCGAGCTGGTCAAATGGATGGTGGAAGACGCGTCCTGCGATCGTTGAAGGAGTCGTTTACGGCTCGGCATTCGCTCGTCCCCATCGGTTCCGGAGAAGGCTCCTACGCCCTGGCGGGGGCGGGAGCCGCTGCGGCCGTGTCGCCGGCCGCTCCGGTCGCTGCGCCGGTGACGCCGCCCGCGCCGGTGACGCCGCGCCCGCCATTGCGCAGCACGCGCCGCGAACGCCTTCTCGCGCGGCTCTTCTTATTCGGCCGTCCCGGCGTCGGCACGCTGGCGACGCTTGCGCTGTTTGCCTTTGTCGGCGCGGCCGGCTTTGTCGAAAACGGCGGCTACGCCGCTCTCGTCGCAAGCGAGGGCGAAGTCTACGACATTGCGGCGCGCGCCGTCGGCTTTCCGATTACAGCCGTCACCATCACCGGCCAGTCGCGTTTGAGCGAACGCGAGCTGCTTGACGCGGCAGGCGTCGGACCGCGAAATTCATTGCCTTTTCTCGATGCGATCGCGGTGCGCGACCGATTGATGCAGGTTCCCCTGGTCAAATCCGCGCGGGTGATGAAGCTCTATCCCAGCCGGCTCGTCATCGCGATCGAGGAACGTCAGCCGAGCGCCCTGTGGCAGCGCGACGGACGCGTCGCCGTCATTTCGGAAGACGGCGTGCGGATCGATGAATTGCGCGATCAGCGCTATCTCGGCTTGCCTTTCGTCGTCGGCGAGGGCGCACAGAAGCGGCTGCTCGAATATCTCATGCTGATGACCAAGGCCGGCGATCTCGCGCATCGGGTCAAGGCCGGCGTGCTTGTCGCGGGACGCCGCTGGAACTTCGAAATGACCAACGGCGTCACGGTGAAGTTGCCGGAGATCGGGCCAGCCGCGGCGCTGGAAACGCTCGTCCGGCTGCAGCGGGAAGCGCGAATCCTCGACAAGGACATCATGTTCGTTGACTTGCGCATTCCTGATCGGGTCAGCGTAAGGCTGACGGAAGATGCGGCCGCGGCGCGCGAAGCGCAGCTGGCGCCCCGCAAGTCGTCAAGGAGGGGTGGCTAGCCGCATGATTTCGCCCCTCGTCCCGCCAAGGATGAAGCCGCTGTCGCCGCGCCGCTCGGCGACTTTCGCGGCGCTCGACATCGGCTCGTCGAAGATCGCCTGTCTCATCGCGCGGCTGACTCCGCTCGGCGCCATCGCGCCCGGCGATTGGCGCACGCACAGGGTTCGGATCGTCGGGATCGGCCATCAGCGTTCTCTAGGCGTCAAGAATGGGCTCATCGTCGATATGGACGCCGCCGACGCCGCGATCCGGCAGACGGTGGACGCCGCCGAGCGCATGGCCGGCATGCAGGTCGAGCGCGTCATCGTGACGGCGGCGGGCGGCAGGCTGTCGTCGCAGCATTTTCAGGCGAAGCGCGCCATCGGCGGCCGCGAAGTCGCCGAACATGACATTCATCGCGTTCTCGAGGCTTCCGCCGCGCAACATCTCCATCGCGGCCGCGTCGCCCTGCATTCTCTTCCCACCGGCTTTTCGCTCGATGGCGTGTCGGGCATTCGGGAGCCCAGGGACATGATCGGCGAGGAGCTGGGCGTCGATCTTCACGTCGCGAGCTGCGATCAGGCGGCCGCGCGCAATCTGATCCTCGCTGTCGAACGCGGCCATCTCGGCGTCGAAGCCATGGCCGCAGCGCCTTATGTCGCCGGACTTTCCACGCTCGAACCCGACGAGGCCGAGATGGGCGTCGTCGTCGTCGATATGGGCGCCGGTTCGACCTCGGTGGCCGTCTTCGCGCAGGGAGAGATGCTGCACCTTGACGCCGTCACGCTCGGCGGCGGCCACGTCACGATGGACATCGCGCGCGGCCTCGACGCGCGCCTCTCCGACGCGGAGCGACTGAAAACCTTTCACGGCTCGGCGATCGCTTCGACCTCCGACGAGCGCGAAACCATCTCCTTCGATCATGTCGGCGACAATGACCATAAGGCGCATGCGCCGAAGTCCCACCTCATTCGCATCATCCGGCCGCGAGTCGAGGAGACGCTCGAATTCGTGCGCGACCGCCTCGCCAAGGCCGGCTATCCGAGCGGCCCGGGCAGACGCATCGTTCTGACCGGCGGGGCGAGCCAGCTGACCGGCGTCGCCGAAGCCGCGCGCCGCATTCTCGGCGGACAGGTTCGCGTCGGACGTCCGATCGGCGTCGAAGGCTTGCCGGAGTCGGCGAACAGCCCGGCCTTTGCCGCCGCCGCCGGCCTGCTCGTCTATCCGCAGGTCGCCGCCCATGAATATTTCGAGCCGCGCCGGGTCGAGCGCGCGGCGACAGGAACGGATGGATACATCACGCGTGTAGGGAGATGGTTAAGAGAAAGCTTCTAGAATCGCGTGAGTGATTCTTTCGACCCGGGGCGCCGTTCGATGGCGGCGCGCCGCGAATGATTGCCTTAGGACGACGCGTTCGGCGACCGGGCGTCCAATGGCGAAGGACAACGGGCGCCGAGTTGTGAACGCAATGGTGAGAGGCCTGGCAGATGACGATCAACCTTAAAGCTCCCGAACTCAGGGAATTGAAGCCCCGCATCATGGTTTGCGGCATCGGCGGCGGCGGCTGCAACGCCGTCAACAATATGATCTCCTCCGGCCTGTGCGGCGTCGATTTCCTCGTCGCCAATACCGACGCCCAGGCGCTCGCCTCGTCTCAGGCCGAACGCATCATCCAAATGGGCCTGCAGGTGACGGAAGGTCTGGGCGCCGGCGCTCAGCCCGAGGTCGGCCGCGCCGCCGCGGAAGAAGCGCGCGAGGAGATCCGCGAGCATCTCTTGGGCGCGCATATGTGCTTCGTCACCGCCGGCATGGGCGGCGGCACCGGCACCGGCGCAGCGCCGGTGATCGCCCAGATCGCGCGCGAAATGGGCATTCTCACCGTCGGCGTCGTCACCAAGCCGTTTCACTTCGAAGGTCAGCGTCGCCTGCGCATCGCCGAGTCGGGCATCTCCGAACTGCAAAAATGCGTCGATACGCTGATTGTCATCCCCAATCAGAATCTCTTCCGCATCGCCACGGAAAAGACGACCTTTGCCGACGCCTTCGCCATGGCCGATCAGGTTCTCTATTCGGGAGTCGCCTCGGTCACGGATTTGATGGTCAAGGAGGGCCTCATCAACCTTGATTTCGCCGACGTCCGCTCGATCATGCGCGGCATGGGCAAGGCGATGATGGGCACCGGCGAAGCCACGGGCGAAAATCGCGCCAATCTCGCGGCGGAAGCAGCGATCGCCAACCCGCTGCTTGATGAAGTGTCGATGAAGGGCGCGCGGGGCCTGCTGATTTCCATCACCGGCGGCCATGATCTGACTCTTTACGAAGTCGATGAAGCGGCGAGCCGCATTCGCCAGGAGGTCGACGAGGACGCCAACATCATTCTTGGGGCGACATTCGACTCGTCGCTCGAAGGCGTGGTCCGCGTCTCCGTCGTCGCCACCGGCATCGACCTGGCCGCTATCACCGCCGAGGACCCGACGAGCCAGTCGCGTCTCGCCGAGGCCGCCGACCGGCTGCGCAGCCAACTGCAGCATGCCCGCGCGCCGCAGTCGGCGCCGGCCATGGAGCCGGCGTCCGTCGCGCATTACAATGAGGAGCCGCAATCCGCCGCCGGCTATTACCCCGAGCAGGCGCCGGCGCATGGCGTCTATCTCGAGCCGGCGCCGCCGCGTCTGGCGTATGGCGAGCCCAGGCTCGAGGCGCCGCGCAACGATGCGCCTGCCGGCGTCTATGTGCCGCCCGCGCCGGAGCAGCCGCGCGCGCCGCGCATGCCGCAGATCGAAGATTTTCCCCAGCCGATTCAGGAACAGCTGCGCCAGCAGATGGGCGCTGGCGATCCTCGTCGCAAATCGATCTTCGAGCGTTTGGCCTCCTTCGGGGCGAGCCGTCAGGAAGACGCGTTGCAGGCCGCTCCTGCGGCGCCGGGGCCACGCCCGAAGATTGCGCCGGGAGCCGGGCAGCCGTCGCAGACCCACGCCGAATATGGAAAGCGCCAGGCGGCGCCGGCGCCGGTTCCCGGCGCGCATGCGACGCTCGACCCCCATGGCCGGCGAGCGCTTCAGCCGCGTCCGGCCGAGGACGAGCATCTGGAGATTCCGGCCTTCCTGCGCCGTCAGGCCAATCACTGACCTTCTCGAACGCTTTATGAAAGGCCCGCCTCGCGCGGGCCTTTTCTTTTGCTCGCGGCGCTTTGTAACAAACTGTAAGAAACCGTGACTGGAGCGTCGGCGGACGGATTTGCTATCTTCATTCGGGCTTTAGGGGAGGGTTGCGCCATTCGCCCGGATTTACGCCGACACGCGTCGCGCGCACGCAGCGCCGCGCTTGCCGCGAACGCCGCTGCGTCGGCGGTTCAGCACACCCTTGGCCGGAGCGTTACGCTCAACGGCCGAGGCGCGCACGGCGGTCGCCGCGCCAACCTGACGCTCGCGCCCGCTGGCGCTGACGCGGGAGTCGTCTTCAGCGTCGCCGGAGCCGAGATCGACGCGCATTGGTCGCGCGTCGACGCTTCGAAATTGCGCACCCGGCTCGCCGCCGGCGGCGTCAGCGCGTCGACGGTCGAACATCTGATGGCCGCTCTTGCCGCGCTTCGCATCGACAATGCGCTTATTCTGCTCGAGGGCGACGAGGCGCCGGCGATGGACGGCTCGGCGCGCGACTTCGTCTCGGCGATCGACGAAGCCGGGGTCGTCGCGCTTCCGGCGGCGCGACGCGCGTTGCGCGTGGTGAAGACCGCGCGCGTCGCCGACGGCGCCGGCTGGGCGGAGCTGCGTCCGGCGCAATCCGGGCTCCATCTCGATGTGGAAATCTCCTTCCCCGGGCCGATCGGGCGCCAGCGCCTGGCGCTCGACCTGACGCCGGAATCGTTCCGGCGCGAGCTGGCCGACGCCCGCAGCTTCGGTTTCCTGCGCGACGCCGAGCGGCTTTGGCGGGAAGGCCTCGCGCTGGGCGCCGATCTTGACAATACGCTGGTCTTCGACGGGCGCGCCGCCCTCAATCCGGAGGGGCTGCGATTCGCCGACGAATGCGTTCGGCACAAAATGCTTGACGTGGTTGGCGATCTGGCGCTGGCCGGGGCGCCGATCATCGGCGCCTTCCGTTCCTATCGCGGCGGGCATGGGCTCAATGTCGCCCTGATCGAATCCGCGGCGCGCGCCGGCGCCCTGGCGCTGGAAACCGAGGGCGCGCCAAAGGAACGCGCGGCGAGGCCGGGCCGCGACCTCCCGTCGCCATAATCTCGCCAGATGTAGGTTCTTCTTTCAGCCGACCGCAAAGGCGGGATTGGCGCGCCGCAGCGCCGTTTGGGCGCAGGGCCGGGGGCGTCCTGTGGCGGCGATTAGGCTGATGAGCACGCAAGGCGACGGACGCGCGAGCGTCGCGAAGCGCCACAATGGGGCAACATATGTCGGTTTTGGCTCGTTCATTGGGTTTGGTGGCGATGGCGTCAGCCTTGTCCATGGGCGTTGGGCCGGCGCGCGCCGACCTCATGGACTCGATCACCAGCGGTTTCGGCCTTTTTGGCAGCGGCGGGTCCAAATATCAGACCGAGGTCACGCCCGACGTTCCTGCCGAAGATCTCTACAACGCCGGCCTGGCGCGCCTGAAGGCGAAGGACTACGAGGGGGCGGCCAAGAAGTTCGGCGAATTGGAGAAGCAGTATCCGACATCGGATTGGGCGCGCAAAGGCCTGCTGATGACGACGTTCGCCCAGTTCGAGCGCCCCAAATATGACGACGCCGTGCAATCGGCGCAGCGCTATATCGGGCTTTATCCAAATTCCTCCGACACGCCCTACGTCTATTATCTCGCCGGCATGTCCTTCTATAATCAGGTGCCCGACGTCATGCGCGATCAGCAGTCGGCTGAGAAGGCGCTACAGGTGTTCACGCAGCTCATCGAGAAATTTCCGAAATCGGAATATGTGAACGACGCCCGATACAAGATCCAGGTGACGCGCGACCAGCTCGCGGCCAAGGAGATGAGCGTCGGACGCTTCTATCTGCTGCGCAAGAATTATCCCGCCGCGATCAACCGTTTCCATGACGTTCTCGGCAAATATCAGATGACGCGCCATACTGAGGAGGCGCTCTATCGTCTCACCGAAGCCTATCTCGCCATGGGCGTGCCCCACGAAGCGCAGACGGCCGCCGCCATCCTGGGGCATAATTTCCCGGATTCGCAGTGGTATAAGGACGCTCACGCTTTGCTCAAGACGGACGGTCTCGAGCCGCATGAATACACGGACTCCTGGCTGTCCAAGATCGGCAAGACGCTGCACGCGATCTAGCCGTCTTCCTGGAAACGCGCCTGCATAAAGGCGCCGGCATGCGCGAGCGCGCGCCGGCCGTCATTGAGCCGCGCATTCCATAGAGGCCATGCGTGGATCATGCGCGGCCAGATCTCCAATGTGACCGAGACGCCGGCCGCGCCGGCCGCCGCGGCAAGTCGCGTCGAATCGGCGAGCAGCGTTTCATTTGATCCCACCTGGATGATGAGCGGCGGCAGACCGGCCAATTCGCCAAAGAGCGGGGAAATGCGTGGATCGCGGCGATCGACTCCGGGCGGCGCATAGGCTTGCGCGAGTTCCTCGAGATAGGGCGTATGCAGCAGCGGATCGACGTGATCTTTGGTTGTCAGCGTTTCGCCGGAAAGGGTGAGATCGGTCCAGGGCGAAACGAGCCAGGCGCAGGCAGGGAGCGCCTCCTTGAGATCGCGCAGCCGCATGAGCAAGGCCAGGGTCAGGCCGCCGCCGGCGCTGTCGCCGCCGACCGCGATCTTGCGCGCGGGAAACCCCTGGTACCGCAGGAATCGCCAGGCTGCGAGCGCGTCGTCATAGGCTGCGGGAAATGGATGTTCGGGCGCGAGCCTGAATTCGACGGCAAGCGCGCGAGCGCGCGCGGCGCGCCCGGCCTCGGTGGCCATCCGGCGGTGGCTGACGATCGAGCCTGAGCAATAGCCGCCGCCATGGAAGAACAGGAGCGCGCGCGACGAATCGCTCGTTGGCGCGCACGACCATTCGGCCGCCATCGCGCCGATCGACGCCGGCTCCAGTGAGATATCGGGCGCGATCGGCCAAACGGCGCCGACTTCCTCGATGCGGGCGCGCCGCGCCGGCCAGCCGACGGGTCGCGGTTTTGCGCCGAGCAGCGCGCGAATGTCGTCGATGCCGAGATCGGCCATGAAAATCTCCGTTTGGAAAAGGGCGCTGGCGACTATAATCGAGGGCCGTCCGCGCGTCGCCGACGCGCGGCTTCCGGCGCATGTGCGCGCCCAGGGCATTTGAGCAACGCCTCATGCTGGTCCGTCTTTCCATCCGCGACATCGTGCTGATCGACGCGCTCGACCTCGAATTCGCGCCGGGTCTGACGACGCTCACGGGCGAGACCGGCGCGGGAAAATCGATCCTGCTCGACGCCTTCGTGCTGGCGCTCGGCGGGCGCGGCGACGCATCGCTCGTCCGCGCCGGCTGCGAACAGGGCCAGGTGACGGCGGCGTTCGATACGCCGGCGAATCATCCCGCGCATCTCGCGGCGCGCGAATTCGGCCTGGCGAGCGAGGACGAGCTGGTGCTGCGCCGCGTGCAGTCGGCGGACGGGCGCACCCGCGCCTTTGTGAACGATCAGCCGGCGACGGCGCAGGCGCTGCGCGCCATCGGGCGCGAACTCGTCGAGATTCACTGTCAGCACGACGAGCGCGCGCTCGTCGATCCGAGCGCCCATCGCGCGCTCGTCGACGCGCACGCCGGCCTTGTGGCGCAGGTCAATGAGGTGCGCGCGCGTTACGCCGGCTGGCTGGCGGCGCGGCGGGCGCTGGAGGAAGAAGACGCGCGGATCGCCAAGGCGCGCGCCGACGCCGACTATCTGCGCCATGCGCATGCCGAACTTGCGGAGCTGGCGCCGCAGGCGGGCGAGGAAGAGGCGCTCGCCGAACAAAGGCTGTTCATGCAGCGCGCCGAGAAGGTCGCCGCCGACATCGCCGAGGCGCTCGCGGCGTTTTCAAATGACGGATCGCCGGCGCGGGAAATCGCTCAGGCGGCGCGGCGGCTGGAGCGGCGGCTGGCGCAGGCGCCGCAACTGCTGGACGCGCCGGCGCGCGCCCTGACGCAAGCGGTCGACGCGCTGGGCCTCGCCGAGGACGCGCTTGAACGTGCGCTTGCCGAAACGAAATTTGATTCCGCCGAACTGGAGCGCGTCGAGGAGCGGCTGTTCGCCTTGCGCGGCGTCGCCCGCAAGCATCACGTTGCGGTCGCTGATCTAGCCAAGCTTGCGGAGAAGTTCGCCGCGGATCTCGCGGCCCTCGACGCCTCCGAGGCGCGGCTGATCGCGCTTGCGCGCGAACGCGATGACGCCAAGCGCTCTTATGAGGAAGCCGCCGGGGCGCTTTCGCTCGCGCGTAAGGCCGCCGCGCAAAGGCTCGATGCGCTGATCGACGCCGAGTTAAAGCCGCTGCGGCTGGAGGGCGCGCATTTTACGACGCAGGTGACGAGCGATCCGGAGTCCGCGGGACCGGAAGGAATCGACCGCGTCGAGTTCTGGGTGCAGACCAATCCCGGATCGCGCCCCGGTCCGCTGACCAAGGTCGCCTCGGGCGGCGAACTCGCGCGCTTCATGCTGGCGCTCAAAGTCGTTCTCGCCGATCGCGGCTCGGCGCCGACTCTCGTTTTCGACGAGATCGACACCGGCGTCGGCGGCGCCGTCGCCGACGCCATCGGCCAGAGATTGGGGCGTCTCGCCAAGCGCGCGCAGGTGCTCGCCGTGACCCATGCGCCGCAGGTCGCCGCGCGCGCCGGCCAGCATCTGCGCATCAGCAAGGGCGCGCCGGCGAAGAGCGGCAAGGACAAGCGCGTCGCGACCAGCGTCGCGGTGCTGGCGGCAGGCGAGCGGCGCGAGGAGATCGCCCGCATGCTGTCGGGCGCCGCCATCACCGAAGAGGCCCGCGCGGCGGCGGCGCGGCTGCTGGAAGGGGCGGGGTAGGGGGGATGGCTTTGGTGGTGCCTCCGCTTCAATTCCGCCCTGGGCAGGAAGCGAAAGTTTTGTTGGCGAGTGGGATGGCCGGTGTGCGCCATGAGCCGGACCTGCGAGGCATATGCCGTATTTTCGCGGACGGGGTTCTGCCGTGGCCGCTATCGAACGCTATAGGCGGCGCCAGGACCGCAGGCTGACGCCCCTCCCTACGCCTTCAACATGATCACCTTGGTCTTCACCGGCGTGCGCGCATAGAGGTCGAGCATGTCCTGGCTGAGGAGGCCGGTGCAGCCGCTGGTGATGCCCTGGCCGATCGTCTCGGGGTCGCAGGTGCTGTAGATCGTGTAGACCGTGTAGACGCCGTTCTTATAGAGATAGAGCACGCGGGCGCCGAGCGGATTGTCGAGGCCTCCCGGCATGCCGCCGGCATATTTGCGCGCCTCCGGCTGGCGCGCCATCATCTCCCTGGGCGGCGTCCAGGTCGGCCATTCGGCCTTGCGCCCGACATAAACTTCACCGCTCCACAGGAAGCCGGGGCGGCTGACATTGGCGCCGTAGCGGGTGGCCATTCCGTCGCCTTCGATGCGGTAAAGATGGAATTTGCTGGGGTCGATGATGATGGTGCCGGGCGCTTCCTTGGTGTCGTAGCGCACTTTCTGGCGAAAATATTTCGGATCGATCTTGCTGACGTCGACCGCGGGGATCGCGAATTTCTCATTGGGAACCGGCCCGTAAAGCTTCGCCGCCTCGGCGCGCATCATGTCATCGGCCGTCAGGCAACCGGAGAGCCCGGCCGCGCCGACGCCAGCGGCCCCGACCAGAAACGACCGGCGGTTGAGACGCCCCGACGCAAGCCCGAGCGAAGCTTCGTCGTCTGCTTTGCCGGAATCGGCGATCCCATCTTCCATGATCATGACTTTGGGGCCCCCATGACCTGTCGGCCCGGCCAGAGAATATTCCGGCATAACCCGCCGAACGTCATCACTGAGCCGAGATTGCCGTCATTTGCTTTTCGGACTGTAAAGAACGTCGCATTTGACCTGCAATTCCGGTCATTCTGTGGCGGCGATCGCCAATGGCGTAATTCAAACTGATGAGCGACCGCCTTTTGGAAGGGGCGGTCCGACTTCAAAGAGAATCCGGCCATCGGCGCGCGCCATGATAGACGCGCAAAATCTGAAGCGCGTTGTCCTTTACCCGGTAAGGGACGATGTAGGGGGAATTGTCGATGACGAATTCGCGCGTGCCTGGGACGCGGCCCGGTCGGCCGATGTGCGGATTCTCGGCGAGAACTGTCTCGACCATGTCGACAATGTGAATCGCGAGGCGTCGCGCGGCGGCCGGATTGTCCCTCGAAATATAGGTGCGCAGACCGGCGAGATCGTCGATCGCCTCCGGCGCCCAGATGATTTTCACGGTCGATGAGAGTCGTCAGGCGTTTCCCAGCTCTCGATCCAATCGCGCACGCTGTCATGCTCGACGCCGTCGCCGCGATCGAGAGAAGTCATGGCTTTACGGATTCCGGCGACTTGCCACTCGTTGGCGTCGAGATATTCGGCGATGGCCTCGGCCGTGAGAAAGGAGCGGCTGCGTCCCGTGCTCGCCGCGAGGCTGGCGAGCCGCTTCTTGATCTCGGGACCGACCCTCACGGTGAAGGTTTCCGAAGCGTCTCGCGCCTTTCGACCGGTCCTTGCGGGTCGTGATTTCATGTACACATCATAGCACAGCCTGCTGATTCGAGACAATCATCATCGGCAACGGGCGCGGACGCCGCCTTCGTTGCCTCTCGCCGCCCGCTGGCCTAAGACAGAACGCCATGCAGGATGCGCCTTTGCTAATGCCCGCCGCGGACACGCTTGCCGAACTGCGCGACGAGATCGACCGCATCGATCGCGACATGCATCGGCTGTTGATGCAGCGCGGCGAGACCATCGACCGGCTGATCGCCGTCAAGCGCGCGCAGGGCGGCGGCTGCGCCTTTCGGCCCGATCGCGAGGCGCAGATGATGCGGGCGCTGGTCGAGCGGCATCAGGGGCTGCTGCCCGTGGACGCGGTCGAGGGCGTCTGGCGCGTCATCGTTTCGACCTTCACCTATGTGCAGGCGAATTATTCGGTTCATGCCGATGACAGCGGCGGCGACGCGCAGATGCGCGATTCCGCGCGATTCCATTTCGGATTCACCGTCCCCTATGTCGCGCATCATGGCGCGGGCGCGGTGATCGAAGCGGTCGCGGCCTCGGCCGGCGATCTGGGAATATTGCGCGCCACCGGCGGACTCTCCGACGGCGCCTGGTGGATGCGCCTCGTCGGCGAGGACGCCCCCAAAATTATCGCGCGCCTGCCTTTCGTCGAGCGGCCCAATCATCCCGCTGGGCTGCCGGTATTCGTCGTCGCGCGGCTTGCGCCCGACACGATGGCCCGTGGCGTGACGCTCTACGCGGTCGGCCTCGCGCGCTGGACTCACGCGCTGCCGGGCGCCTTCCAAACGCTCAGGGGCGAAATTCTCGCGAGCGCCCCCCATCCGGAAGGTCTGGCGCTGCTCGTGGCCGCAGCGGGCGACGCCGACGCCCAGTCCTTCGCCAAAGCGATGGCGGACGCTGGGGTTGAGGGTGCGCGCGTCGACGTGATCGGCAGTCACGCGATGCGGTTTCAGCTCGATGACGCGCGCAGCGGCGTCTTCGCGCCTTAAGCGAGAGGCGCGTCACTTTCGTCGCCGAAAGGATTAAGCGTCTTCGCGCCCGTGGCGGCCACGTCGGTAATGTTGCGCGTCACAAGGATAAGTCCGCGCGTCAAGGCCGTCGCCGCCATCAGGCCGTCGACGAAGGGCAGGGGGTTAGGAACGTTTAGCCGCGCCCAGCGATCGGCGACGGCTTCGTCGACAGGGAGGACGCGGTCTTCCAAATTTCGCCGCATGCGCGCGAACCAAGCGTCGAGTCCTTCCGCCTGTTGCGCGTCCTTCAAGCGCTTCAGCTCGACGCCGCGTCGAATTTCGGCAAGGACGAGAACGCTCGTTGCAAGGTCGCGCGCATCGACGGCGCGCGCCCAGGCGACGACATTCGGATGCGCGCGGGTTCCTTTGCGCAATTCAGATATGACATTCGTGTCGAGCAGAAATTTCACAATTCCGTCTCGCGCCAGCCGCTCTGACGTTTCTCAGGAACCAAGCCGTCGAAAGCTTCTTCGGGCAGGTCGGACGCAAAAATATCGAGTACGGAATCGCTCTTGGGCTTGGCGAGCGCGTCGATAATCGCACGCCGAAGCCGGCGCCCCTGAACTTCGTCATCGCCGCGCAGGACTTCCAGGACTCGCTGGACGAGCGTGAGATCGTCCAGCGGTTGCGGAGCGGGCGCTGTCGGCGGGGTTTCAGGGACCAGCGCGCCGACGCGTTCGAATGTCAGGCGCTCGTTCTCCATGTCAACGTCGCGCGTGCGGAAACCGGCGCTCAACCACGCCTTTGTCATCACATTGTTGGAGCCGTTGTTCGACCACCAGGCCCGGTGCTGACGCGCCGAGGAGGGCAACCGGAAGCCGAGAATTTTTTCAAGATCGTCAAACCTACATGGGACTTCCCGATAAGGGTGTTCGAGCAAATATGCGATCAAGGGCTCATATTTGGACATTTGCGCGCTCCTCTCGCTCAGTGTTGAGTTTGTATATATACACACTGTGTGTCAATGGTTGTGCTCCATCGATTTTTGAAAAGCTTTGCGCGCAATGCGCCAAGGCTTATGAGAGAACGCCTCTCGTTGCGCCGCCAAAAAAGACCAAATGACGAAGCCCACTCCCCGTTCAAACGTCCTCGCGATCGAGGCTTATGTGCCCGGCAGAAGCGCCGCGCCCGGCGCCGCGCGCGTGTTCAAATTGTCAGCCAATGAAACGCCGCTCGGGCCTTCTCCGCGCGCCATGGAAGCGCTACGCGCCATGTCCGGCGATATTGCGCTATATCCCGAAGGCTCGTCGCGCGTCCTGCGCGAGGCCATCGGCGCGCGTTACGACTTGGATCCGGCCCGGATCATCGCCGGCGCCGGTTCGGACAATCTTTTGGAGCTGCTCGCGCTCGCCTACATCGGACCGGGCGATGAGGGCGTCTACAGCCAGCACGGCTTCCTGGAGTACAAGATCGTTACGCTGGCGGCGGGGGGAACGCCCGTCGTCGCAGCCGAAAGGAACTACACAGCGGAGGTCGACGCGCTGCTTGCCTGCGTGAGCGCGCGGACGAAGATCATTTTTCTCGCCAATCCGAATAATCCGACCGGCACGTTCTTGGCCGCGAGCGAAGTCACGCGGTTGGCGCGTTCGCTGCCCGCGCATGTGCTGCTCGTGCTCGACTCCGCCTATGCAGAATATGTCCTGCGCGACGATTACGATCCGGGCGTCGCGCTTGTCGATGCGCAGGAAAATGTCGTGATGACCCGCACCTTCTCGAAAATCTATGGGCTCGCGGGCTTGCGCGTCGGCTGGGCCTACGGCCCCGCGCATGTGATCGACGCGCTGAACCGCATCCGCTCGCCGTTCAATGTCTCCAGCCCGGGTTCGGCGGCGGCGATCGCCGCGCTCTCGGACCGCGCCCATCTCGAAGCGGCGATCGCGCATAATGGGCGCTGGCTGCCCTGGCTCACCCGGGAAATTTCCGCGCTCGGCCTCGAGGTTCTGCCGAGCGTCGCCAATTTCATCGCGATCCGCTTCCCCGAGGAGCCGGGATTAACGGCCGCCGACGCCGATCGTTTCCTCACCTCGCGGGGCCTGGTGCTGCGCGCCATCGGCGCCTATGGCATGGGCGAGTTTCTGCGGCTGACGGTGGGCGTGGAAGAGGCCAATGAACGCGTCGTCGAAGCGCTTGCCGAATTCCTGCAGAACGCCAAGGCGCGGGCCGGGGCGCAAGCCGACGTCCATGGCTGACGCTGTTTGCGAGCGCCTGGCGTTGATCGGCGTCGGGCTCATTGGTTCGTCGATCGCGCGCGCCGCGCGCCAGTTCGGCGCGGCGCGTCATATCGCCGTGATGGATTCATCGCCGCAGGTCGTCAAACGCGCCGAAGAACTCGGCCTCGCCGACCTCGCGACGCAGGATCCTGCGCAGGCGCTCGCTAGCGCCGATCTCGTCATCGTCTGCACGCCCGTCGGGGCTTGCGGCGCGGTTGCGCAACGCGTCGCCCCCTATCTCGAAAAGGGCGCGGTGATTTCCGATGTCGGCTCGGTCAAAGGCGCCGTCGTCGCGCAGATGGCCCCGCATCTTACCGAACCCGCGCGCTTCATTCCCGCTCATCCGATCGCCGGCACCGAATTCTCCGGGCCCGACGCCGGATTCGCCACGCTCTTTCAGAACCGCTGGTGCATTCTCACGCCGCCCGAGAACGCCGACGCCGAGGCCGTTGAAACGCTGACGAAATTCTGGCGGCGTCTGGGCGCCAATGTCGAGACCATGAGCGTGACGCATCACGACGCCGTGCTCGCGCTCACCAGCCATCTGCCGCATCTCATCGCCTACAACATCGTCGGCACGGCCGATGATTTCGGCGACGAGACACGTTCCGAAGTCGTCAAATTCTCGGCCTCCGGATTTCGCGATTTCACCCGCATCGCCGCGTCGGACCCGATCATGTGGCGCGATATCTTTCTCGCCAATAAGGACGCCGTCCTGGAGATGCTTGGACGCTTCAATGAAGATCTGAGCGTGCTGCAGCGAATGATCCGGCGGAACGACGGGCAGGGGCTGCTCGAATTCTTCGCGCGCACGCGCGAAATCCGCCGCTCGATCATCGAGCAGGGACAGGACACGACCGCGCCGGATTTCGGCAGGCGGGGCGGGGGGCGGTGAGACCGTCCCTTCACGGAGCAGGTTCAAGTGGGAACCACACATGAGTGAATCTTATGCCGACGCGTTGCGCGACGCTTTCGAAAGCGCTGTTCCGGGCTATGACGCGCTGCGCCGCAAACTCATTCCGCATTTCGACGATTTCTACGGGACCGCGCTCGATCTTCTCGAAGAGGCGGTCGGCGCGGACGCGTTTCGCTGCGTCGATCTTGGCGTCGGCACCGGTCTTTTGTCGGAAATGATTCTTGACCGGTTTCCCGGCGCGCAGGTCGAAGGCGTCGATCTGGCGCCGAAGATGCTCGAAGCAGCGCGCGAACGGCTTGCAATTTATAGCGCGCGCCTGCGCTTAACGCACGCCGACTATGCAAGTGCGCCGCTTGCCGGACCGCTCGACGCCGTCGTCTCGGCGTTGTCCATCCACCACCTCGATCATGAGGCGAAGCGCCGGCTCTTCCGGCGGGTTCATGAAGCGCTGCGGCCCGGCGGCGTTTTCGTCAACGCCGATCAGTCGCTCGGCGCGACAGATGAAATCGAGGACGCCTATCAGCGCCGCTGGGAGGCGGACGTCCGACGTTCGGGAATCGCCGCTGACGATTTCGCGGCGGCGAGAAAGCGGGCGGAACTCGATCGTAGCGCGACCTTTGGCGACCAGATCGCCTGGCTCCAGGAGGCGGGGTTCCGCTCTGCGGACATTGGCTGGAAACGCCATCGCTTCACGGTGTTTTACGCGCGGCGCTAGAGTCGTTCTTCGCTTCCTGGCTGAGGCGCAGCGTCTCATTGGCGTTGTGGGTGACAAATTGCTGAATCTTTCCGGAAATCGCCGCTAGCAACCAGGGCAGCTGCACGTCGATGCGCAGCAAATCCTTCAGCACCGTGATCTGCGCCGTCGCCGCCTGTCCGACCGCCGAGACGCGAACCGTGGCGACGTCCCCGTCCCAGGCGACTTCGGAATGGGCGACCTTGTCGACATAGTCGCGCTGCATCTTCGTCAATTGCTCGGCGACGCGGGCTTTCGCCGCGTCGACCCCGAGATTGTGCGGCACGGTGACGGTAATCGCGTTTGACATGAGCTTCCTCCGCTCGCCCCAATGTAGGCGCTCCATGGCCGATAGAGAAGAACGCACGGGTAAAGGCGATGCGGCGTAAGTTGGTCTCGCGATGGCTGGTCCGAACGCGCGTGGGGTTCGCCCTATCTTGCGCCCTGAGCGGCGCCGCATCCGGCGTCGCCGCGCTTGACGCGCCCGCTCCTCCACGACGTCCGGATTTTCAGCAGGTCGCTCCCGGCCCAAAGCCGGCGACGCCTGCGCCAGAGAAAACGCCGCCGCCGCACGCCGAAGCCCAGCCTGGCGAGACCTGCATGGCGAAGCTGCGCGCGGCGCCCGTCGTGTTCGAGCCGGCCGAAACGCCTGCTGGCGGGCGCAATGGCTGCGGCATTGACGCCCCGGTGCGCGTCATTGCGGTCACGATCGACAAGCGCAGCGTCGCGCTCAATGCGAAGCCAGTGCTCAGTTGCGCCTTCGCGCTGCAGTTTTCCGATTTTGTGAGAAATCTGCTCGCGCCGCTCGGCGGCGGGACCGTAGAGGCGTCGCTGGTCGCGATCGATACAGGTCCGGGCTATCAATGTCGCGGGCGCAATCAGAATTCCGAGACCAAGCTAAGCGCCCACGCCAAAGGGCTCGCCATCGACGTCGGCGCATTCGTCTTCTCGAATGGACAAAAGATTGCGGTCGCCGGCGCGACCGACCCTCAATCGACGGCGTATCTCAAAAGCCTGAGAACAGCGGCGTGCGGCTGGTTCACGACAGTGCTCGGGCCTGGGTCGGATCCCTATCACGCGAGCCATTTTCATTTCGACATCGAGCGGCACGGATCGAGCGACGCCTATCGAATCTGTCAGTGACCGAAAATCATGGAATTAATCGCCGCGAAGCGCTAAGATGGCGCTATCCTGCACGATAAAGCCAGCGCGTCGGCGAAAAACGCCGCGAAACAACAGCGTTGTGGCTCCAGATGGCGAACATAAGGAGGCTTGGAATCGTGATAGATGACTATGGCGAGATCAACACGGTTAAGGCGAACTTCGACGAAATCTATGTAATGGATGACCCGAGGTCGTATTACTCTGTTCTCGGCGGGTTAGACTACATGATCCCCGATGTTGCGGAGCCCGTCATCCGGCAGGTGCTCGCAGCGAAGGCTGCCAACGGGAAAAGGCCGGTCGTCCTCGACGTTGGTTGTTCATATGGGATCAATGCCGCCGTGCATCGGTTTCCGCTCAGCTTCGATACGCTGAGGCGCCGATACGCCAGGCGAGAATTGGTCGAATTATCCTCGGATGAATTATTGCGGCTCGACGCCAATTTTTTCGCGGCCTGGCCGGATCGCGGCCTTGCGAGCTTTATCGGCCTTGATATCTCGGAGCCCGCGATCGGTTACGCCAAGAGCGTTGGTCTGATCGCGGATGGCGTCGTCGCCGACCTCGAGGAGAATGATTTAACGCCGGACGCTGCGCGCATCGTGTCCCGTGCGGACGTCATTCTTTCCACGGGCTGCATCGGCTACCTGGGCGAGGCGACTTTTCGCAAACTGCTCGCGCAGATGAATCGCAAGCCCTGGGTGATCTCCTTCGTGCTGCGCATGTTTCCCTTCGATGGCGTCGCGCAGACGCTTAGCGATCATGGCTACGTCACGGAGCATTTGGACGGCGCCACCTTCATCCAGCGGCGCTTTCGAAACGGCGACGAATTCGAACACACATTGCAGACTCTGGCGGCCATCGGAAAAGACACGCATGGCCTGGAGGCGGAAGGCCTTTATCACGCGGATCTCTATATTTCTCGTCCCGCGGAGGAGGCGGAGGAATTGCCGCTCTGTGAGTTCGTGACGATTGCGAGCGGCCGATATCGATCTTTCGGACCGCGCTATGTCCATGTCGAGACTGATGAAGGCAAGCTCGTCACGCTGGAGCCTTGAGCGCGCGACTAGGCTTGGTCGTCAAGGAGCGAGAGAGCCGGCGTGTTGGCTCTGTCTCGCATCAGCAGAGCCATTCACTTCGCCGAAGCGAGCAGCCCCAGCCGCGTCAGTTCGTGTTCGCGAATGTTGCGTGTGATCGGATAGTATCCGCCTTCCTTGGACTGTATCTGGCCCTCTCTCGACAGGACATATTTGACGAACTCGCCGCTCAGCGTGTCGATCGGCTTCTTAGGGTCCTTCAACAAATAGACGTACAGGCCTCTCGCCAGCGGATATTTGCGCGAATATGTGTTGTCGAAGGAGGCGTCATAGCATGTTCTTCCGGCGGTCAGGGGAACGGCGCGAACGCCATCCGTTTTATAGCCGATGCCGGAATAACCGATCGCAAATTTGTCGTCGGCGACTGCGCTGACGACGGCTTCCGATCCGACCTGCATTTTAGTGGCGTCCTTGAAATCGCCGCCGCCTAAAACATGCTGCTTGAAGAATTTGTAGGTGCCGGAAAGGGTGTTGCGGCTATAGATGGCGATGGGCTTCGACGCCCATTCTCCCGTGAGTCCAAGTTCGCCCCAAGTGCGGATGCTCTTGCCGCCCCCGCTTTTCGGATCAGCGGCGAAAATCCGCTCGAGCTGCTCCATGCCCACGCATTGCAGCGGATTGTTCTTGTTCACGTAAATCGCGAGCGCGTCGATCGCGACAAGCACCGCCGTGGGTTTATAGCCGAATTTCGCCTTAAAGGCGCCGATCTCGTCCGGCGTCATCTGCCGCGACATGGGACCGAGCTGCGCGTTTCCCGAAAGCAGCGCCGGCGGCGCCGTGTTCGATCCCTTGGCCTCGATCTCGATCTTCACATTTGGATATATCGCCTGGAAGCCCTCGGCCCAGAGCTCCATCTCGTGAAGCATCGTGTCGGAGCCGATCGACTTCAGGTTTCCCGACAGCGCACCTACCGGCTTGTAAGGAGAAAGCTCCAGATCGAGCGCGGCCGCGCCGGCGGACACGATCGCGAATGCGGCGACGGCGGCGCAGAAGGCGCGCAGTTTCATGTTTTGTCTCCGTTGCGTCAATTACTGCGGCCGAAACGACCTCGCCACGCCGCAAGCGCGATGGACGCGGAACGGCTTCGGCATCGCCAGCTAGGCGGATGTTGTGAGGCGTTCTTGCTTTCGCCATAATTTTCGCTCGGCGAAATGACACGCGCATGACGCCTGTGCGTGCGGCGCGTGCGGCGTGCAGCCAAAAGCGCGCAAAAAAACCGGAAGGCGAAGCGACGCCTTCCGGTTTGAGCTGATGCGGCCGCTTGCGCGAAGGCGCGGCCGCGTCTGTTCGTCAGTAGCTGTAATACATGTCGAATTCGACCGGATGAGGCGTCATCTCGAAGCGCATCACGTCCTGCATTTTGAGGTCGATGTAGGAGTTGATGAAGTCTTCGTTGAAGACGCCGCCGACGGTCAGATAGGCGTGGTCGGCCTGCAGGCTCTGGAGCGCTTCGCGCAAGCTGCCGCAGACGGTCGGGATCGCCTTCAGCTCTTCCGGCGGGAGATCGTAGAGATCCTTGTCCGCCGGTCCGCCCGGATCGATCTTGTTGGCGATGCCGTCGAGACCGGCCATCAGCATGGCGGCGAAGGCGAGATAGGGATTGGCGGTCGGGTCGGGGAAGCGGACTTCGACGCGTTTCGCCTTCGGATTGGAGCCGAAGGGGATACGGCACGAGGCCGAGCGATTGCGCGACGAATAGGCGAGCAGCACCGGCGCCTCATAGCCCGGGACCAGACGCTTATAGGAGTTGGTCGAGGGGTTGGTGAAGGCGTTCAGCGACTTTGCGTGCTTGATGATGCCGCCGATATACCACAGGCACTCCTGAGAGAGGCCGGCGTATTTATCGCCCGCGAAGACCGGCTTGCCGTCCTTCCAGATCGACTGATGGACATGCATGCCCGAGCCGTTGTCGCCAAAGACCGGCTTTGGCATGAAGGTCGCGGACTTGCCGTAGGAGTGCGCCACCTGATGGATCGCGTATTTATAAATCTGCAGATGGTCGGCGACCGTGACCAGCGTTTCGAACTTGAGACCGAGTTCGTGCTGCGCCGACGCGACTTCGTGATGGTGCTTCTCCACCTTGACGCCCATGGCCGCCATCGCGGCGAGCATCTCGCTGCGCATGTCCTGTCCCGAGTCGATGGGCGGCACCGGGAAGTAGCCGCCCTTGGTGCGCACGCGGTGGCCGAGATTGCCGCCTTCATAGGCCGTGCCGCTGTTGGAGGGCAGTTCCGTCGAATCGAGCGTGAAGCCGGTGTCATAGGGCTCGGCTGAAAAGCGCACGTCGTCGAAGACGAAGAATTCGGCTTCAGGGCCGAAATAAGCCGTGTCGCCGACGCCGGCCGACTTCAGATATTCCATCGCCTTTTTGGCGATTCCGCGCGGATCGCGATTGTAGGGCTGGCCTGTCGAAGGCTCGACGACGTCGCAGACGACCGAGAGCGTCGACGCCGCGAAGAAGGGATCGATGGCGACGGAGCTCAGATCGGGAACCAGCGTCATGTCCGATTCATTGATCGCCTTCCAGCCCGCGATCGACGAGCCGTCGAACATGATGCCTTCGGTAAGCGCCTCCTCATCGACAATCGAAACGTCGAACGTCACATGCTGCCACTTGCCGCGCGGGTCGGTGAATCGGAAATCGACGTATTTAACGTCATTATCCTTGATCTGCTTGAGTACGTCCTTGGCCGTTGTCATGTGGTTCGATGCCTCTCTTTGCTGATCTTGCTGTTGAGCCGTTTTCTTATTGGGCGCGGCGGAGCGACGGAAGAAGTTGGCGAGAAAGCTCATGGGCGGGGGGCTCAGTCCTAGATGGCGTCCGCGCCGGTTTCCCCGGTGCGAATGCGGATCGCGCCTTCGACGTTGGAAACAAAAATCTTGCCATCGCCGATGCGGCCGGTTTGCGCCGCAGTGCGTATGGCTTCCACGGCGCGCTCGACGGCGTCGTCCGCGAGAACGATCTCGATTTTAACTTTGGGCAGGAAATCAACGACATACTCTGCGCCGCGATAGAGCTCAGTGTGCCCCTTCTGCCGGCCAAAGCCCTTCGCTTCGGTGACCGTTATGCCCTGCAGTCCTGCCGCCTGCAGCGCTTCCTTCACCTCATCGAGCTTGAACGGCTTAATGATCGCCTCGACTTTTTTCATTCAACTTCCCCGCGCGCTTAGCTGAAGCCCCGGCCCGCTAGCGACTTTGGCTCGGCTGAAGAGCCGTCGAGCTTCTAACATTGCCGCCCTAGCTGCGCCATGGCCAAAGTTCCGGCGCCAAAACCGGGCCTGCGCCTATTATATATGCTTAATGCATATATTTTAGGCTGTGAGTATAATTTCTAGACACAGACCCGCACATCGACGACCGCCGGCAGATCCTGCCGCGCGCCCCATTCCGACCAGGAGCCGTCATAAACCGTCGCCGGCGGCCGGCCTGTCGCCGCGAGCGCGAGACTGATGATGCAGGCGGTAAGTCCGGAGCCGCAGGTGGCGATGACGGGCGCGTCGGGATTGACTCCCGCCGACAAGAAAGCCGCATCGAGCGCCGCTTTGTCCTTCATCCTTCCCCCTTCGACGAGGGCGCTGAAGGGAAGGTTCAACGCGCCGGGCATATGGCCGGCGCGCAAGCCCGGGCGCGGCTCGGGCGCCCAACCGTGAAAACGTTCCGCGCCGCGCGCGTCAACCACTTGCGGCCCGCCAAGATCGAGCGCGCGCGCCACGGCGGTCGCGTCGGCGATCAGGCTGGCGTCGAAGCGCGGCGTGAACGCCGCGGGCGCTCTCTCTCGCGCCGCGCCCTGTTCGAGCGGCCGCCCCTCGGCCTTCCAGGCGGGAAGGCCGCCCATAAGGATCGACGCCTTCTGCGCGCCGAAGATGGCGAGAGTCCACCACAGCCGCGGCGCCGAGAAGAGTCCTGAGCTGTCGTAGACGACAGCCTGCATCCCGTCTCCAAACCCAAGCCGACGCATCTCCGCCGCGAAGACGTCGGGCTTGGGCAACATATGCGGCAGATCGGTGGACGGATCGGCGACGGCGTCGATATCAAAGAACTGGGCGCCGGGAATATGCCCTGCGAGAAACTCGGCGCGCGCGTCGCGGCCCGCCGCCGGCATGTGCCAGGAGGCGTCGAATATCACGAGATCCGGCGCGTCGAGGCGCTCGGCGAGCGACGCTGGAGAGACGAAAAGCTTTTCAGGGTCAATCGTGCGCGTCATGGCTCCGCTCGTTGCGCGCCCGACGCTGCTTGCATCCGGCCGCGCGGCGTTCACAATACGCTGATTCGATTCTCACGCCACTGGCGCTCGACCGACATGCTCGACATTCCAGGCAAGGCCTGCGGCTCCTGTTACTTCTGCTGCAAGGTTCTTGAAATCGACGAGTTCAAGAAGCCGGCGGGCAAGCTGTGCGAGCATTGCGCGCTGACGGGCGGCTGCGGCGTCTATGACACGCGTCCGGACGTATGCCGCGACTATTACTGCCGGTGGAAAGAGGAGCGCAGCTTCTCGCATCAGCTGAGGCCCGACCGGGTCGGCACGCTGCTGATGGATGATCCCGACAGCGACGAATATCACGCGGTCTGTGACCCGGAAAAGCCTCTTTCCTGGCGCAATCCTCTCGTATTCAAGCATCTCGTCGCCGAGGCCAAGGCGGGACGGCTCGTCGTCGCAAAGGCGGGGTTGCGGGCATGGCGGATTTTCGAAGACGGACATTGGCAAGAATGGGCCTGACCCTTAGAGCCGCTGCGGCCGCCAGGAAGTTGGCCGAAAGCTTGCACGCCGACGACGGGTCAACGCCTGCGTCGAGCGGCGCGCCGAGGCCATGAGCGCGGCGGCGTGGCTTTCACCTCCTTCGGCGCGCTGCGGCTGCGCCGCCGTCGCGATGTCGCTTGCGCTCTGCGCGCCAGCTTCGGGGGAGACTCTTAAGGCGCATTACGCTCTGAGCCTGATGGGGCTTTCCATTGGCAGCGCCTCGGCTTCGGGCGTCGTCGACGCTCAGAATTACCGCGTCAATATTTCGATGCACACGACGGGGCTCGCCAATCTCATCAACAACGCCAAAGGCGCCGCCAGCGCGAGCGGCGGCCTGACCAACGGCGGTCCGTCGCCGGCGAATTACGCCAACACCACTTCAAACAGCGACGAGACGCGTACGGTGCGCATGTCGCTCGCCGGCAATGCGGTGCGCGCGGTAGAGGTGAGGCCGGCGCCCTGGGACGCGGAAGCGCGCGTGCCGGTGACGCCAAGCGCCAAGCGCCATATCGTCGACCCGGTCAGCGCCTTGATCATGCGCGTGCCGCCTGGCGAGGAATTGTTGGGGCCCGCGGCGTGCAACCGGACCATTTCCGTTTTTGACGGCGTCACCCGCTTTGATGTGCAGCTCGCCTACGCCGGCGCCCACGCGGCGCAAACGAGAGGCTACGCGGGCCCGGTCACCGTCTGTTCGGCGCGCTATACGCCGATCGCCGGTCATCGACCCGACAGTTCGTCCACTCGTTATATGGCGAACAATCACGACATCAGCGTGTGGCTTGCGCCGCTGCCCGAGGCGCATGTGGTCGTGCCGATCCACATTGCGATCGGCACCGCCGCCGGCATGCTTGTCATCGACGCGTCAGAATTCCAGATCGAGCAGCGCCGCGCCGATTTCAGGCGCTGACCGCTCTCGCCGCGCTGTCAATCGACACGAACCTCTTTGGTCTTTTTCCGGTTCCTGCGATCAGACTCATATTCGAGATATCTGACTTCCTGAGGCTCAGCGCCCTTATCGGGGCGCAGACAAAAAGACGGGCGGGGCGAAAAGCCTCCTCCCGGCGCCTCGAAACACTCCGAGAAGCGCACCTCGCACTGAAACATCGTTTCGCTTTTCGGCGCCGCACGCGCCGTGATGTTCTGCGCGGTCTCGATCGCCTGCTTGCAGATGTCGGGTTGGAAGCCCCAGGCTTCGCAGCCGCGTTGCGTCGCCATGAATTTTCCGTCGGCGGAACAAACGGGCGCCCGTCGCAACGCGTAAAACGCGGAAAATCCAGCCGCCGCGACCGCGAAGGCGATGATAAAAAACTTAAACATCAAGCTTCATGCTCGCGAGATGGACTGTTGCCGCGCACCGATAGATAGTCGCGGACACGCCGCCACGGCAAGCGCAAACGGAACTTTTATTAGAGGTTTGGTGCGGCGATGCAGCGCAGCGACGGCCGCGCCAGTCGCTTGACAGCGCTCTGCGTCTGCAATACTTCCAAGGGACCGCATTTCGGAACCGCGGCCGAGAGCTGCGAGCATTATGGCTCTCCGGGCGCGGCTAGGGCCGAATAAGCGATGCAGACGCGTTCCCGCCTTGGTGAGGTCGACGTAGTACTAAGACCGAGGTGGACCGGCGTCAGCCATGCTATCCACTTGACCAATTTGACGACGAACGCAACGCCGCCTATGGCGGATTGCAGCGTGAAACTCGGCTTGTGGCGAAACCGCAGGTAAGTGAAGAAGGAGGAAACAATGGGCGCTATTCTTGAATTGACCACCTATGCAGCGACCCCGGTCGGCATGATCGCGATCATCGTCATCGGCGCGGCCGCTTATTTTGCCGCCCGCTGGGTGTTCAGCGACTAACGCACGCCCCACACGGCGTACTAAACGCAGCGCGTTGGCTCGGCCAGCGCGCTGTTTTTGTTGTTTGCCGCGTCGCCGCCGGCGCGAACAGGCTTGCATCCGCCGGAGGCTGCGGTATTGTGTGTCGCGCCCACCTCTAACGGGCAGGGTGCGCCAGTCCGCCGGGCCAGAGTTTGATCTAGACTGGCGCCAATGTCGGCGATCTGGATCAATGCGCTGCGATCCACGCGGCGGCGGAGGCTAAATGGCTCCTACCTCTTCGATCAGGGCGGCGAACGACCATAAGGATGGCTCGCGCATCGCGCGCCGCAATGGCGCCGACGGCGCGCAGACGACGGCGGAGGTCGAACGCATCGACGTCGCCATCGCGGATAAGAGCCCCTTGATCCTCGCCGGTCTCGATAAATTGCTGTCGGACGACCGGCGCTTCAATCTTGTGGCCAAGCTGACGGACGGCGAAGAATTTCTCGACGCGGCGCGTCAGCAGAAATTCACCATCGCCGTCATTGGCTGGCAATTGCCGACGCTGCATGGCCGCGACGTTTTGCGCGCCCTGTCGCGCCAGGTCGCCGCGCCCAAGATCGTCGTCTACAGCGGCACCAATGATCCCGCCGCGCCGGCCGAGACGCTCCAGCTTGGGGGCGCGGGTTTCGTCTCGAAGCGCGCCCCGCCGGAGCGTCTTCTGGACGTGCTCGCCGCGGTGGCGGCGGGCGACATGGTGTTTCCCTTCGTCGACATCCGCAAAATGCGCAGCGACCCGCTGGAAAATCTGACTCTGCGCGAGCGCAGCCTGTTGTCGGCGCTGGGCTCCGGCCACACCAACAGTCAGCTCGCCAAGGATTTCGGCGTCTCGATCAACACGATCAAATTCCATCTGCGCAATCTTTTCGAAAAGCTCGATGTGCGCAATCGGGCGCAGGCGATCGCGCTCTTTCTGGAGATGAAGCACGGCGCTTATCCAGGCGGCGCCGGCGGGCGCAGCATGGAGCCCGCCGGCGCGTCGCGGGGCCGGCGCAGCAGCCGCGCCGACTAGGCCGACGAATTCGGCGGCGCGCGCGCCGCGCGATGCGGACTTGGCGCGCGCTGCGAAAACGCGGAAACCGGTTTTTCACCGCGCGCTCTACGCTTGAGAACTCGATCACGTCATCCGTATTTGGACGATTCCGCCCCAATGCAGCGTGATCTAAGGCGCGGGAAACAGAGCGTCGCTTTTCCCGGTCAGCCGATAGCTGACGAGACCCGCCCATTCATGGGCGGCGAATTCCACCAGTCCGAGCGCTTTCGTCGCGAAGCGTGGGAAGTCCAGCCCGGAACCGCCGCTGGTGCGGTAATCGACCGGATAGGCGATCACGTCGAAGCCAGCTTGGCGAAACACGCCGACGGCGCGCGGCATATGAATCGCCGAGGTCACCAGCAGCCAGCGCTCGCCGGGCTTGGGGCGAAGCAATTCGCGCGAGAAGATAGCGTTCTCATAGGTGTTGCGCGATCGGCGTTCGTATAAGACCTCGCCCGCATCCAATCCGATCTCGCGCCAGAAGCGCTGGACGGCGTCGGCTTCGGAATCGGACGATCCGCGCAGCGCCGCCGATCCGCCGGTAAAGACCAGACGCGCCCGCGGATATTTGCGCTTGAGCGCAATTGGCGCGGTCAGCCGTTCGGCGGCGTCGACCAGCGCCGGCCGGCCGCGTTGGGCGCTCAGCCGCTCGTCGATGGTCCCCCCGAGCACGATCATTCCCGCGGGCGCCGGCAAATCTTCGGGCGGCGGCGGAAAGCGCGACTCGAGCGGCGCCGCAAGCAGAGCGCCGAGCGGGCCAAACGCCATCAGCAATAACGCGAAGGCGCTTACGGCGGAGAGCGCGCGCCCCCAATTTCGCCAGCGCGTGAACAGCAGGATTGCGCCGATGACGCCAAGGAAAATGAAGAAGTGGACCGGAGCCAGAAAGAACGCGAAAATTTTCGAAGCGACAAAGAACATCAGCTTACGCCGCTCCTCTGCGCGTCACAGGCGCCAGCAGCCCATCGAATTTGTCGAGACGCCGCGCTTGGCGCGCGCTGAAGACGATTCGGCGCGACGGATCACATGTTCGGATAGTTTGGTCCGCCGCCGCCTTCCGGCGGAACCCAGGTGATATTTTGCGCAGGGTCCTTGATGTCGCATGTCTTGCAGTGAACGCAGTTCTGCGCGTTGATCACGAAGCGCGGATCGCGGCGCGTCTCTTCGTCGGCGTAGACCACTTCGTAGACGCCCGCAGGACAATAGAGCCGCGCCGGCTCGCCATAGATCGGAAGGTTGCGATCGATGGGGATCGCGGGATCGGCGAGCTTCAGATGAACCGGCTGATCCTCCTCGTGATTGGTGTTCGAAACGAACACCGACGACAGCTTGTCGAATACGAGCTGGCTTGCGCGCTTGGGGTAGAAGATCGGCGTGACTTCCGAGAGCGGCTTCAAGGTCTCGTAATCGGCCTTGCCATGCTTGAGGGTGCCGAAGAAGGAAAAGCCGAACAGCTCATTCGTCCACATGTCGAGGCCAAAGAGCGGCGCGCCGAGAAACGTGCCGTATTTCGACCAGAGCGGCTTGACGTTGCGCACCGGCTTCAGGTCGCGGCCGATGTCGGATGCGCGCCAGGCGTCGTCATAGGCCGTCACTTCGTCATGCGCGCGGCCCTCGCCGATCGCCGCCGCGATTTGATCGGCGCAGAGAATCCCGGAAAGCATCGCGTTGTGCGATCCTTTGATGCGCGGCACGTTCATGAAGCCCGCGGCGCAGCCGACCAGCGCGCCGCCCGGCATGACAAGCTTTGGCACGCTCTGCCATCCGCCCTCCGTCAAGGCGCGCGCGCCATAGGAAAGCCGTTCGCCGCCTTCCAGAGTCGGCGCGATCAACGGATGCGTCTTGAAGCGCTGAAACTCGTCGAAGGGTGAGAGCGTCGGATTGGAATAGTTGAGATGCACGACGAATCCGATGGACACGAGATCGTCGTCGAAATGATAAAGAAAAGAGCCGCCGCCCGTGTCTGACGCGAGCGGCCAACCGAAGGAGTGCTGCACGAGCCCGTCCTTGTGTTTCTCTTTCGGAATGCGCCAGAGCTCCTTGAAGCCGATGCCGAATTTCTGCGGTTCGCTGTTGGCGCAAAGGCCGTATTTCGCCAGCAGCTGCTTGGTGAGCGATCCGCGCGCGCCCTCGGCGAAGATCGTATATTTGCCCTTGAGCTCCATGCCGCGCGTGAAGCTGTCCTTCGGTTCGCCGTCGCGCCCAACGCCCATGTCGCCGGTCGCGACGCCGACGACTTCGCCGGCGTCCCCGTAAAGAACTTCAGCGCCTGGGAATCCGGGGTAGATTTCAACGCCCAGAGTTTCAGCCTCCGACGCGAGAAAGCGAACGACATTGCCCAGCGAGCCGATGAAATTGCCATGATTGTTCATCAACCGCGGCATCAACATATTGGGAATGCGCAAGCCGGCTTTTTCCGACAACAGCAGGAAGTGGTCTTCATGCACCTTTGTCTTCAGCGGCGCGTCGTCGCGCGTGCGCCACTCGGGCAGAAGCCGGTCGAGTCCGATCGGATCGATCACCGCGCCGGAGAGAATATGCGCGCCGGGTTCGGAGCCTTTTTCGATGACGACGACTGAAAGATCCGGCGCGATTTGCTTCAACCGAATCGCCGCCGCGAGCCCAGCCGGTCCCGCGCCGACAACGACCACGTCATATTCCATCGATTCACGCGGCGGCAGCTCCGTATTTTCAGCCATTTTCAGTCCCTTTTGCCCTTCTTGGAGGCATTCTAGCCTTTTTGCGCCCGTCGCGGCAAAAGGAGTTTCGCGATCCGGGAAGGCTGCGGGGGAGCCGCCAACGCGAAGGTTTCGCGGCGCGGTGGGAGAGGTGCATAGTCAGGCCATGCTCGATCCGTTTTTCTTCCCCCGCGTATGAAGCGCTTCGCCATCTTCATCGCGCTGGCGCTCGCGGGCCTCGTCGCCTGGCGCGTCGCCTACCGCCCGGCGCAACGCGCTGACGTCTTCCTGGGCTATGTGGAAGGGGAGATGCTCTACATCGGTCCTCATGAAGCCGAGAGGGTCGCGAGCCTCGAGGTTTCGGCGGGGTCCGAGGTCAAGAAGGGCGATCAGCTGTTCAGAATGTCGACGACGCTTCTCGATCGCGCGCGCGACGAGGCGTCGGCGCGCATCGCCCAACTCGAGGCGCAAGTCGAAAATGTGCAGGCGGCGATGAATCGCCCCGAGCAGATCGCCGTTCTGCAAGCAGGCCTGGAGCGCGCCGAAGCTGCGCTGGAATTGTCCCGCGCCGATTATGAGCGGCAGCGCAAGCTTTACGCCAAGGGCCATGTCGCAAAGGCGGCGCTCGATCGCGCCGAAATGGCCCGAGCGCGCGATGAGGCAAGCGTCGAGGAGGCGCACCGGCAGGTTGCGGCGGCGCGCATGGCGAGCCGTTCGCAGGAGATCGAGGCGGCCGAAGCCAATTTGAAACAGGCGCGCGCGCAACTCGACGCGATGAATATCCGCATCAAGCGCCAAAGCGTCGTCGCGCCCGCCGACGGCGTCGTGCAGGACGTCTTTTTCCGCCCCGGCGAGATCGTCAACGCGGGCCAGCCGGTCGTCGCCCTGCTGCCGCCGGAGAATCGCAAAGTGCGGTTCTACGTCTCGGAGCCGGAGCTGCCGAAAATTTCGCTTGGGGCGCGCATGCGCGTCGCCTGCGACGGCTGCGCCGATGATCTCTACGGACGCGTCAGCTATATCGCCAGCCGTCAGGAATACACGCCCCCGGTCATTTTCAGCGACAAGGAGCGCGCAAAACTCGTCTTTAAGGCCGAAGCGCGTCTCGAGGGCGCTGCGCGCGGACTTCCCCTCGGGATGCCGGTCGAGGTGAGCTTGGCCCCGGAGCCCGCGAGCGCGGCGCGATGAGCGTTGACAGCGATATCGCGATCGATGTCCGCGGGCTGACCAAATCCTTCGGCGGGAAAAAGGTCGTCGAGAATTTTTCGCTGCAGGTGGCGCGCGGCAATATCCAGGGGTTTCTTGGACCAAACGGCAGCGGCAAGACCACGACGATCCGCATGTTGTGCGGCTTGCTGACGCCCGACTCGGGCGAGGGAAGATGTCTTGGCTACGACATCCGAACGCAGCAGGAAGAGATCAAGCGTTATGTCGGTTATATGACGCAGGGCTTTTCTCTCTATCGCGATCTCACCATTCGCGAAAATCTGGAGTTCGTCGCGCGCGTTTACGGTCTCGAAGCGCCCGAGACCGCGGCACGGGCGGCTCTCGAACGCCTCGGGCTTGTCGCGCGCGCCGACCAGCTCGCCGGCGAACTGTCTGGCGGATGGAAGCAGCGGCTGGCGCTTGGCGCCTGCATACTTCCCGGGCCGTCGCTGCTGCTTCTTGACGAGCCGACGGCGGGCGTCGATCCCAAAGCGCGTCGCGATTTCTGGGACGAGATCCATCATCTGGCGACTCAGGGGCTGACGGTGCTGGTTTCGACGCATTACATGGACGAAGCGGAGCGCTGTCATCAGATCGCCTATATCGCCAATGGTCGGCTGCTCGCTTCGGGAACGATTCCGGAGATCGTCGCCGCCGCGCATCTCTCGACCTGGGTGGTGACGGGCGCGGGACTCGATGAACTCAGCAGCGAATTGAAGCGTCAGCCTGGGGTGGACATGGTCGCGCGCTTTGGCGCGGCGCTTCACGTGAGCGGGCGCGATGAGGCGGCCATGGCGCGGGTCGCGCGCCGTTATGGCGCGCAGGGCGCCCATCTCTGGAAGCGCGACGAGCCGTCGCTGGAAGACGTTTTCATTGATTTGATGACCCGCGCCGGGGCCGATCAGTGAGCGTGCGGCAGAGCGCGCCGCGCGCCGTCCACCGTCCGGCCCGTCGCGGCCCGCTCGCGCAGTCCTGGCAGCGTTTTGTCGCCATGTTCGTCAAGGAGTTCATTCAGCTTCGGCGCGATCGGCCCACCTTCGCGATGATCGTCGGCATACCGATCATCCAGCTGATGCTCTTTGGATATGCGATCAACACCGATCCCAAACATCTGCCGACGGCGGTGCTGACCGGCGACGACAGCCCGATCGCGCGGGCGCTGGTCAGCGCCTTGCGCGCGACCGATTATTTCAACATCAAATATGTCGCGCGGGGCGAGACGGACGCCGACAAATTGATCCTCTCCAACAAGGTGCAATTCGTCATTCAAATCCCGCCGGATTTCTCTCGCCAGCTGGTCCGCGGCGAAAAGCCGGGACTGCTTCTGATCGCCGACGCGACAGACCCGACCGCGACCTCGGGCGCCGTCGCCGCGGCGCTCGGCGCCGCGAACCAGGCGCTCGATCGTGAATTGACCGGGCCGCTGGCGTCGCTTGCGCAAAATGCGCCGCCTTACGAGATCCGCGTGCATCGGCGCTACAATCCGGCGGGAGAGACGCGCCGCAATATCGTGCCGGGATTGATCGGGACGATCCTCACGATGACAATGCTGATGTACACGGCGATGTCGGTCACGCGCGAAATCGAGCGCGGGACGATGGAAGCGTTGCTGGCCATGCCGGTGCGTCCGGTCGAGATCATGCTCGGCAAGATCGCGCCCTATGTCGTCGTCGGCGCCGTGCAGATGTCGACGATTCTCATCGTCGCCTCGCTGTTGTTTCAGGTGCCGGTGGTCGGCTCGCTCTTCACGCTGAGCGCGCTGACCCTGCTTTTTATCGTCGCCAATCTTTCGGTGGGCTACACTTTTTCGACGGTCGCGGTAAATCAGCTGCAGGCGATGCAGATGACGTTCTTCTTTTTTCTGCCGAGCATGCTGCTGTCGGGATTCCTGTTTCCTTTCCACGGAATGCCGCTGTGGGCGCAATATACGGGCGAGGCGCTGCCGCTCACGCATTATCTGCGCATCGTGCGCTCGGTGATGTTGAAGGGCTCCGACCTCGGCGATCTCGCCGTCGACGCCGGCGCGCTCGCGGCCTTCACGCTTGTCGCGATGAGCGTCGCGGTGATGCGTTTCCGGCAGACGCTGGACTGACGTTGGCGGCTCCATTTATTGAAGGCTTAACATTGGCGCGGAGACAAGCAATGTCCAAAACGGAAGATGCGGAAGCGCGGTTCAACACGATCATGAAATTCGCCGCTCTCGCCGCGGTGCTGCTCACCGCCTATTACGTCTGGTCCTTCTTCGTCAGCAGTCGGTATGAGGCGCTTTGCGGCGGCTCCTATTGGGAGCTCGACAAGAAACAAATCGATTCCTGTGTCGATCGGAAAAAGGAGCTCGAAAAATAGCGCCTGTGCGAAGCGGGTTACGTCAATCGCGGTCGCATGCGCGCGACGAGGGCTTGCAATAGGGTAGACGCTGAGCGCGCTGCGGCGGCGCACGGGGTTGACCGTTGGTCAGAAGAGAAAGGTCGCGCTCTGCGCAAAAAAGCCTGCGAACAGCAGCAGTCCGGCGTCACGGTTCGAGCGGAACAGGCGCAGCGCGGTCGTCGGCGCGACATCCGGTTTTGTCAGCGCCGTCTGCCAGGCCAGATGCGCCGCATAGGCGGCGACTCCGAGATAAGCGAGCCATCCGCCGCCCGCCAGAAAAACGGCGAAGGCGGCGCTCGCGGCCGATAGGGCGTAGAGGGCGCCAACCGCCAGCTGCACCCGCGCGCCGAACAGCCGCGCCGTGGAGCGCACCCCGACGATGGCGTCGTCACGCAGATCCTGAAGCGCATAAATCGTGTCGAAGCCGATCGTCCAAGCGATCGCCGCCACATAGAGAAACACCGCCGGCGCGCCCAACGCGCCCGTATGCGCCGTCCAGCCGAGCAGCGCGCCATAGGCGAACGCCAATCCGAGAATCGCCTGGGGCCAGGAGGTGAAGCGCTTGGCGAAGGGATAGATCAGCACGATCAGCGGAGAGATCAGTGCGAGAGCGATCGTCAGCCCGTTGAACGACAACAGCACCGCCAAGCCGATCAAGCATTGCGCGACGAGAAAGGCTATCGCCGCCGCAGGCGTCACGCGTCCGCTGGCGAGCGGCCGCAGGCGCGTACGCTCGACCTTGGCGTCGATCTCGCGATCAACGTAGTCATTGTAGGTCGAGCCCGCGCCGCGCATGGCGACGGCCCCGATGAAGAAGAGCGTCAGATGCCAGAGATTGGGAGCTTGGCGCAGCGCCGCGGACGCGAGCGCGCTCGATTCCCAGCAGGGAAGCAACAGCAGCCACCAGCCGATCGGCCGGTCAAGTCGTGCAAGCTGGATATAGGGCAAAAACGCGGGCGGCGTGCGGCGCAATAATGGATGGTCTGGGACGGCGTCGGGTAGCGCGGTCGCCGCCGCCGAATCGCCGCTCCGTCTTAAGCTCACAGCGGTCCAGCGGGCAACTTCGGCGGCGCCATCAGGCCGCCCCCTGCAGCCGCCTGATCGCGCATTTGCTTCATCTTTGCCGCGGCTGAACAGGCCTGAGAGGCGAAGTTTTGAGTCTTGGCGCGCGCTTCCTTGAAGCCATCCACGACATTGTCCGGAATGTTGCACCAATCCTTGTTCTTGGCCATGTAATTCATCATCTCGGTCTCGATCGCGACAAGCTTGCGCGCGGCCGGGCAGGCGGCTTCGGGGTCCATCTGGCCCTTGCCCGCCTTACCGAGAGTGTTGAGCTTCTCGATCCCCGCCATGCGCTTCTCGGTGAGCTTCTGAAAGTCTTCCTGGCAGGTCTGCGCATATGCGCCGCTCGCGACGAGGCACGTCGCAAGAAGCGAAAGGCGCGCGACAGCGCGAGAAAAAGCGACAGCGCCGATTATCATGTTTCTATGGTCCGCTCATCTGCTTGAAGCAATACCAGCAGGCTTGCCGGCGACGCAAGTTTTAGCGAACCTGCGCGCAACAAAGCGGCGGCTTCATGGCAAGCGCGCATTGCGTTTACGTCTCCGCTGGGAAGCGATTGTGTCAGCTTACGATTTTTCCGCTCAGCGCCTGTTCGTTCGCGACGCGCTTGCGCCGGGCGTCGAACTTTCGCCTTCAGCTGAGGCGTCCAACTATCTGCTCAACGTGCTTCGTATGCGCGCGGGCGCCGCCATCCATCTGTTCAACGGCCGGGACGGGGAATTTGGCGCAACGCTCGTCAATGTCGCGCGGCGCTCCGCGACATTGCGAGTCGGCGCGCGTCTGCGGGCGCAGACAGAACGCGCCGATCTCGACTATTGCTTCGCCCCGCTCAAGCAGGCGCGCCTCGACTACATGGCCCAGAAGGCCACCGAGATGGGAGCGGGCCGGCTCGTTCCCGTGATCACGCATCGCACCCAGGTTCGCCGCGTCAATGCAGCGCGGCTCGAAGCCAATGTCATCGAGGCTGCGGAGCAGTGCGGCGTGTTGGCGGTGCCAGAAGTCGCGCCCGCCGTCGACCTGGCCGACTTTCTTGCGCGGTGGCCGGCGGAGCGGCTGCTGGTTTTTTGCGACGAACATGCCGCGATCGCCAATCCCTTGGATGCGCTCGGCGGCCGCCGCGCGCGAGACGGCGTCAGCGTGCTGATTGGTCCGGAGGGCGGTTTCGACGACGCCGAACGGGCCGCCATCGCCTATGTGCCGAATGTCGCGCGGCTTTCGCTCGGACCGCGCGTGCTGCGCGCGGATACCGCCGCCGTCGCCGCCCTGGCGATCGTCCAGGCCGCAATGGGGGACTGGCGTTCGCCGCCGGCGGACGCCGTCTAAACAAAATATAAATAAATAGAAAATAAAGGGTAGTTCCCATGTGCGGCGCCGGCGGTTGCGCCCTCCGGCTTCGCAGACACGATCCTGCCACGATGTTTGGCTCTAGTTGTTCTCAGCGGCGGAATGCGCCGTCCTCGGAAGAGGGGGTCTCGTCACCCAGCGTAGCCACGGCGTATCGAGAGACATTTTGGGGGATCGCAAGGCTCCTGAATCGCGCGCGAGCCGCGCGACTATTCGGAGGTTAGGCCAAAGACACATGATCAACATCATCAGCCGCAGCGACCGTTTGTTTTCGACCTGCTTTTTCGGCGTCATCGCGCTCATGGCGGCCGCAGCGCCGGCGCGCGCCGATAATGTCAGCCAATGCGCGCGATATGGCGCTGATTTTGTTGCGGTCGCGGGGTCCAACGGTTGCGTCCGGCTCGGCGGCCATGTCCGCGTCGACATGCCAAGAACGCCGGTCAGGCCGATGGGTTACACCGATATGCGCCGAGACGGCGCGCAGCACGCGGCCGCACGTTCCTCGCTGCCGCCGATGGCGCCATTCGGGCTGCACGACCTTTTCCCCCGCTAACAATTCGCGTTACGCGATCGGCGATCGATCTTAGAGCGGCAGCACGCAATCGGTGAAGGCGGCGTCGATCGACCGCGCCCAGCGGCCGTCATAAGCGTCCAGTCGATGCTGCGCCAAGGTGCGCCCGTCTTCGAGAATGGCTTCCAGCGGGGCGAGAAACACGCTCTCGTCTTGCGCCAGGGCGTCGAGGCGCGCGCGCCGGCGCAATCCCTCCTTCGCCAGCGCCAGAACGTCACGCCCCACTTCGCGCAGACTGCGGCCTTCGATCCGCGCCTCAAGCGCTTGCGCGGGAACGTCGTCGCGCAGCGACTTGCGGGCGGCGGCGCTCCAACCCTTGGTCAGCTCGCGCGCCTGGTCGAGCGCCGAGGAGTCATATAGGAGACCGGCGCAGAACGCGGGAAGGGCGGTGAAATGCGCGCGAGGCCCGGCGTCCGCGCCGCGCATTTCGAGATAGGTCTTTAGTCTCACCTCAGGAAAAATGGTCGAGAGGTGATTGGCCCAGTCGGACATTGTGGCGCGCTGACCCGGAAGTTGCGCGAGGCGGCCTTCCATCAAGTGCCGGAAGCTGGCGCCCGCCACGTCATAATAGACGTCGCCGCGCTTGACGAAATACATCGGCACGTCGAGCGCGTAGTCGACATAGCGTTCGAAGCCGAATCCTTCCTCGAAGGCGAAGGGGAGCATGCCGGTGCGATCAGGATCGGTGTCGAGCCAGATGTAGGAACGCTGCGAAAGCCGGCCGGTCGGTTTGCCGTCGAGAAACGGCGAGTTGGCGAACAGCGCCGTGATCAGCGGCTGCAAGGCGAGGCCGACCCGCATTTTTTCAACCATGTCCGACTCGTCGACGAAGTCGATGTTGACCTGCACGGTTGCGGTTCGAAACATCATGTCGAGCCCGAGCGCGCCGACTTTCGGCATGTAGGCCTGCATGATGGCGTAGCGCTGCTTGGGCATCGCCGGCGTCTGCGCCCGCGACCATTTTGGACTGCAGCCGAGATCGAGAAAGCTCACGCCAAGCGCGCGCGCCACGGGCGCCAGCGCCTTGAAATGCGCATCGAGCTCGTCGCGCGTGGCGTGAACGTCGGGCAGCGGCGCCCCGGAGAGTTCAAACTGTCCGCCTGGCTCAAGCGATATCGCCCCGCCGCCCCCCGGCTGGGAGAGGCCGATCAGCGCGTCCCGGTCGAGGATCGGCTCCCAGCCGAGCGCCTCGCGCAAGCCCTCCAGCAGCGCCCGAACGCCGCCGCGGCCGTCGGCGCCCTCATAGGGGACCGGCGCATTGGCGCCGGCATAAAACGGAATCTTTTCATGCTCGGTGCCGATGCGCAGCTCGGCGCCGCCGGTCTTGCAACCGGCTTCCAACCATTCGACCAGCATGTTGCGCGACGTGATCGGCGTCGTGTCGGATACGTCGCGGGCCATCTACGGGAAATGTTCCGGCTAGAGAGACTCGCGAGTGCGGCTTCGACGCGCCCCGCGATGAGAGGAATCGCGCCGATGGATTGCAGGAAAGCGGGCGTTGCGCAAGCCTCCGCCCTGGCCGCAATCTGTCCGGCCATTCAGCGTTTGCCGAACATTTGGCCGATTATGCTTTCAAAGTCCGAGCGCGCGCCCTGGCGTTCGTCGCCGCCCTGGCCGATCTGCAGCGTCTTTTTGATGTCCTCGATCGCCTGCTGGATCGACGCCTGATCCATCCCGTCAGGCAGACCTTGAGAGGGCGCGCCGGCGTCGAGCGAGCCGCCGCGGCCCATGGATCCCCCGGATGGCGCGGAGCGTCCGCCGCCGAGCAGCGATCCCAGTATCGACCCCAAAATTCCGCCCAGCATGCCGCCGCCCGTTCCACCGCCGCGTGGCGTCGGCGTCGGCGCGGGCTGCGGCGCGCGCGCGCCGCCGAGCATCTGTTCCAGAATTGAGCCGAGCGCGCCCGAACTGATGAGTTGGCCAAGAACGCCGCCCAGGCCCTGGTTGTTCACATTTTTGAACAAGCCGCCGAGCAGCACCGAAGCGAGCACGGGCAGCAACTGCGAGAGAATATCCGGACGCAGTCCCGACTCGCGCGCCGCGACCTGGACGATCCGTCCGGCAGCCGCGGGCGAGCCGAAAAGATCGTCGAGCAGCTGCCGCGACTGGGCGACATTGTCCGTGTCATAGGCGGCGCGCGGCTCGTAGAAGGCGGCGGCGCGCGACGGGGAGGCGATATCGCCCAACAGCCTCTGGAACAATCGCGGGTCGTCGGCGGCGTTGCTCAGGCCGGCTTCGAGCGCGGGGGCGAGGGCTTTGATGGCGGCGCTCATCTGTTCGTCGCTGAGGCCAAACTGCTGAGCCAGGTTGGCGACCAGCTGGCCGCCTTGCGCCGACTTCAAAATCTCGTCGAGATAGGACATGCGCGCACTCCGTTCACGCCGGCCCTGAGCGAGCCGCCGCCATGGTGTCACAGTCCGTGGGTTACGCCAATCGGCCGCTGATTTGGACGCTGCTCGGGGGCGCCGGAATCGACGCCTTGGCTGCTGGCGCATGGGCGCTCGCGGCGGACCCGCGCCGCGGCGGCGGCTTGACACCGCCGCGCATGCGCGACATTGCTTGCCGGCATTCAGCCGGGCGATCCGGATGGCCGCGTTTGGCGCTCGAGCGACTCGCCGCCTCGCGCCCGCTCTTCCAAAGGCGCGAAGATGAACGTTCACCCTCGGCCCCAGAAGCCGCCGCTCAAGATACTGCTTTGCTCGCCGCGGGGATTTTGCGCCGGCGTAGTGCGCGCGATCGACGCCGTCGAACGGGCGCTGGCGAAGTTTGGCCCGCCGGTCTATGTGCGCCACGAGATCGTGCATAATCGCTACGTCGTCGAATCGCTGAAGGCCAAAGGCGCGATTTTCGTCGAGGAGCTCGATGAGATCCCGATGACCCATGCGCCGGTGATCTTCTCGGCGCATGGGGTCGCCAAATCGGTTTCGGCCGCGGCGACGGAACGCGGGCTTCTCGCCATCGACGCGACCTGTCCGCTCGTCACCAAGGTGCATCGAGAGGCCGAAATTCACTGGCGGCGCGGCCGGCGGGTGTTGCTTGTCGGACACTCCGGCCATCCCGAAGTGGTGGGCACCATGGGCCAGCTGCCGGATGGGGCGGTGGTGCTCGTCGAATCGGTGGCGGATATCGACGGGCTCAACCTGAGTGACGAACTCAATCTGGCCTATGTCACGCAAACGACGCTGTCGCTCGACGACTCCCAGGAGATTGTCAGCGCGCTGATGCAGCGCTTTCCCAACATCGTCGGCCCGCACAAGGAAGACATCTGCTATGCGACGACGAACCGTCAGGCTGCGGTAAAGGAGGTCGCGCCGCATGTCGACGCCGTGATTGTCGTCGGCTCGCCCAATTCGTCGAACTCGCAGCGCCTGCGCGAGGTGGCCGAGCGCGCCGGCGCGCCGGCGCAGCTCGTGCAGGGCCGGGGAGAGATCGATTGGGATATCTTCGGCAGCATAACCTCGCTCGGCATTACCGCCGGCGCGTCCGCGCCCGAGGTTCTGGTCGAGGAGATCATGGACGCTTTCGCTGAACGGTATGACATTGCCGTTGAAACGATCTCCAGCGCCGACGAGAACGTGTCCTTCCCCCTTCCCAAGGAACTGCGGGCGATCGCCTGAGGGCGGCCTGCGGCGAGGGGTCGGCGCGCATGGCGGTCTATACGCTTGTCGACGACGAGGAGCTGATCGCTTTCCTCGCCGCATATGATCTTGGGAATCTGCTGTCCTGCAAAGGCATCGCCGAGGGAGTCGAAAACTCCAACTACTATCTTCACACCGGGGCCGGCAGCTTCATTCTGACGCTGTATGAAAAGCGGGTCGCCGAAGCCGATCTGCCATTCTTCCTGAGCCTGATGGAGCATCTTTCCGCGCGGGGCGTAACCTGCCCCTTGCCGGTGAAGAATCGCGCGGGCGTCGCGCTGGGACGGCTCGCCGGACGCCCCGCCGTCATCGTCACTTTTCTCGACGGCTATTCTCTCCATCACCCCGAAACCGCGCATTGCGGCGCGCTTGGCGAAACCTTGGCGCAGCTGCACCTCGCCGGCGCCGACTTCGCCCAGAGACGCCGCAACGCGCTTTCTGTCGAGGGATGGCGTCCGCTTTTCGCGACATGCGCGTCGCGCGCGGACGAGGTCGCGACGGGATTGCGCGCGCTCGTCGAGGCCGAGCTCGACCATTTGGAGCGTGAATGGCCCCGCGACCTGCCGAGCGGCGTGATCCACGCCGATCTCTTCCCCGACAATGTCTTCTTTCTCGGCGAGCGCATCTCTGGACTGATCGACTTTTATTTCGCCTGCACCGACGCCTACGCCTACGATCTCGCGATTTGCCTGAACGCCTGGTGTTTTGACGCGGAGCACCGCTATCAGCCGGAAAAGGGCGCCGCGCTGCTCGACGCCTATCGGCGGCGCCGTCCGCTTTCGAGCGCCGAGATCGCGTGCTTTCCGACGCTGGCGCGCGGCGCCGCGCTGCGGTTTCTGCTGACGCGCTACGTTGACTGGCTCAATGTGCCGCCGGGGGCGCTGGTGCGTCCCAAGGACCCGCGCGAATATCTCGCCAAGCTCCGCTTTCACCAATCCGTTACCGGCGTGCGCGCCTATGGTCTCGCCTGATGACGCGCCGCGTCAACATCTGGACCGACGGCGCGTGTTCGGGAAATCCGGGCCCCGGCGGCTGGGGCGCGATTCTCCGCTTTGGCGACCGCGAGAAGCAGATCAACGGCGGCGAGCCGCTCACCACGAATAATCGCATGGAGCTGATGGCGGCGATCAGGGCGCTTGAAAGTCTGACGAGGCCTTGCGCGGTGGATCTTCATACCGATTCGCAATATTTGCGCGGCGGCGTCACCTCCTGGATTTCGGGCTGGAAGGCGCGCGGCTGGCGCACCGCCGACCGAAAGCCCGTGAAGAACGTCGATCTGTGGCAAAGGCTGGAAGCCGCGGCCGAGCCGCATGACGTCGCATGGCATTGGGTCAAAGGTCATTCGGGACATGACATGAATGAGCGCGCCGATGAATTGGCGCGCGCCGGCATGGCGCCTTTTCTTCCCGGCGGATCAGCCGGAAACCGTGGCGCGTCGCCGCACTAAGCCTTGTCAATCGGCTGTCGGCGCCTATCTCAAAGTTCACCAGGACTCTTCTTCGCCTTTGGGGAGCGCGGCGACCGCCGCGTTCCCCTTTTTTGTTTTGGCCAAGCTTGTCCTGGCCATCATATTGACATGTGGCTGCGTAAAGGGACCATATGTGGTTAAGAGTATGCGCGTCTTCGCTGATTCTCTCTTCGATGGGGGGCAAAGACGTCTATGCACCTTCCAAAAAAATGGTGGATTGGACTGCCGGTTCTTCTTGGACTGGCCTATTTCGCGCAAGAGGCGCTGACGCCTCGGCTCGAGGACGGTTTGCGCGCCGCCGTCTTGTCGCGAGTCGCGCGAGAGCCGCACGCGATCGACAGGCCTGAGATCCGCGTCGCAGGCCGCGACGTCGTGATCGCCGGCATTTCGCTGTCATCTGACGTGAAAGCGCGGCTTCTAACGGCGCTAGGCGTTGAAACGCCCGCGAGGCGTATCCTTGACGCGACGCAGCCGCTCTCCCGCGCGACGCCCTTCGTGCTCAAACTCGAACGCCATGGCGGCAAGGCGACGATTTCCGGCAATGTCCCGCCGACAGGCGCGCGCGAAAGACTGCGCGCCGAGATCGCCGCCTTGGGCCTGGAGGTGACGGACGACGCCGCCTACGCCGATGGGGCCCCGCAAACCTTTGCCGACCTCGCCTCTTTCGCGGTGAGTCGTCTGGCGGAGCTTGATCCGGCGACCACCACCCTCACCGACGCGAGTCTCGCCGTCACAGGCGAAGCGCGCAGCCCGGCGGATTACGAGAAGACGCTCGCGGCGCTCAAGGCGCCGCCCTTCGGCGAGAGCGCGGTAAAGGCGGACGTGTCGCCGCCGCGTATTTCTCCCTATGTGTTTTTTGCCACGGCGCGCGACGGCGTGATCAGCCTGTCCGGCCATCTTCCCACGGACGACATGCGCAGACAGGTCGTCGCCATGGCGGCCGCCGCCGGCGGGGGGGCCGCCGTCAGCGACTCCACGCAGCTTGGCGCCGGCGCGCCGGCCGGCGACTTCGCCGGCGCGCTTGCCTTTGCGGTCGGCGAGCTCGGCAAGCTGTCGCAGGGCAAAGTCGCCGTATCGGACGGCAAGATTTCGATAGAAGGGCAGGGACGCGAAAACATATTGGACGCGTCGATCCAGGCCGACGCGAAAGCGCGCTTGCCTTCGGGGTTTGAGATCGCGCGTCTCGATGTTCTGGCGGGCCCGATGACGCCCTATGTCTTCAACGCCGAACGGGCCGGCGAAGACGTCACCCTTACCGGCTACGCGCCGGATGAGGCCGTCCGTCATCGTCTCGTCGAAACCGCCCGTCGGAATTTCTTCGACGCGCGGGTCGTCGATCGGCTTGTCGTCGCCAAGGGCGCGCCGCAGAACTTTACTGAAGCGACGGATCGCGCGCTCGCCGCGCTGGCGCGACTGGATGAAGGCAGGCTGGCGATCAGCGATTCGACTGTCTCGCTTACGGGCGTCGCGCGTTATCAGCAGGCGCGCGCCGATATCGCAGATGGCTTCGCCGAAGCGCTTCCGCAAAGTTTCCGCGGCGAGGCGCAGCTGTCGACGCGCATCGTCGGGTCGCCGCTCGACGCCAGCCAATGCGGGGCGGCGCTGTCCGCGCTTCTTTCCAAATCGCCGATCGTCTTTGCAGCCGACGATTCGGCGATCGCCTCTGAATCCGCGCCTCTCGTCGATGCGATCGCCGCGACGGCGCTGCGCTGTCCGGGCGCCCATCTCGAAATCGCCGCGCATACGGATGATATCGGCATCGCTGAAGTGAATCGGGGGCGGAGCAAGCGCCGGGCGCAGGCGCTCGCCGATCGTCTTTTGAAGGCCGGGATCGACCCGTTCAGAATAGCCGCTGTCGGCTACGGCGGCGCGCGCCCGATCGCTCCCAACGACAATGACGAACATCGCGCGCGCAATCGTCGCGTCGAAATCGTCGTCAAGTAGCGCCAGGGAAGGAGAAGGCGGATGTCTTATTTGCTCACGCTCGGCTGGCCCTGGTTCGCCGCCGCGGGCGCGCTTGGCGCGCTTATCGGTTTTCTGACGACGTCGCGGGCCAAGGACGCGGCCGCGGCGCCCGGCTGGAACATTGTCGCGATCGCTTTGGCGCTTGCCGCGGGCGCCGGCGCCTCCTGGCTTGGGCTCGTTGACGGTCGCGCCGCGCTGACCCTCGACATTTTGCTCGTCGCGGCAATCGCCTATCTCATAGGTCTGCCGCTCGGCGGCGCGCTCAAAAGGACGCAGGCGTCGGCAGCCGTTCTCACGGCGAAGCGGCCGGTCGTCGTCGTGCGCGGCGCCGACAACGACGCGTCCGAAGCGCGCCTCGCGCCATCGTCCGAAGCTGACGAATTCGCGCCGGCGGCGGATCCCGCCGCGCCCGAAACCAGCGCCGAGCAGGCGTGTGACGCGGCGGCTTCGGCGGCAAAGGCGTTGAGCGAAAAGGCTGCGCAAATGCGCGCGGCGACGACCAAGGCGGCGCCTGGCGCGCGTCCTCCCGCGCTTGACGCGCCGCGCGACGGCGCCGCGGATGATCTCGCCAAGATCAAGGGCGTCGGACCGAAAAGCGTCGAAAAACTGCACGCGATCGGCGTCTTCCATTATGAGCAGATTGCTGGCTGGAGCGACGACAACGTCAAATGGATCGAGGCGTCGATCGGCGCGGCGGGGCGGGTGAAACGCAACCGGTGGGTCGAACAAGCGCAAGCGCTGGGCGGCGACGCCGGCGCCGATCGCAGCGCCGACGCGGCATAGCGCTCGCGTAGAGGACGTATTCGCATATGCGTATCCTGTGGAGCCTCGTCCTCATCGGCGCCTTGTTGTCCGTAGATGGCCTCCGCGCCCAGGACATGCTGCAAGGCGTCGATCTGGCGCAGCCGGCCTATTCCAAGGCCGAGATGACGCGCGCCGATGTCGAAGCGGCGCTGCAGCATCGCAAGAGCGGGCATAAAGTCGATCTTTCGGAAAAAAGTCTCAACGGCCTCGACCTTTCCGGGCTCGATTTGCGCGGCGTCGATTTTCACGCCGCGCGCATGAACAAGACATCGCTCGCCCGCGCGCGGCTCGACGACGCGATCCTCGATCAGGCGTGGCTGATCGAGGCGGACCTCACCGGCGCGTCGCTGCAAGGCGCGCACGCCTTCGCTTCGCAAATGCAGCGCATGCGGGCCGACGGCGCCGATTTCACGCGCGCCCGTCTCGCCGGCGATTTGACTGGCGCCTCGGCGCGCGGCGCCAATTTCAGCGACGCGGATCTTTCCGCCGATATGAAGAACCAGTCGATGGGCTTGATGCGCGCGGTGCTGCGCTCGGCCGTGCTCGAAGGCGCGCGGTTTCATAAGGCCAATCTTTCGCGCGCCGATCTGCGCTTCGCGCATGCGGCAGGCGCGGATTTTTCCGACGCGAATTTGACGGACGCCGACGCCGCCGGCGCGGATTTGACCGGCGCAGACTGGGCCGGCGCAAAGACTGAAGGCCTCGACGTCGATTCCGCGCAGATCGACGCCGCCGCCAAAGCCGCGCTTTCAGGCGCGCAGAACATCGATCGCGCCCGCATGAAATGACGCGCGACGTCCTATGGCGAGCAGCGCACGAGTGGAGGGTCACGCCTATGCGAATGATGCTGAAGATCAAAATTCCGCCCGAGAGCGGCAACCGAGCCGCTCAAGACGGCTCGATGGCGAAGGCGTTCCGGCTTCTGAAGGAACAGCTGAATCCCGAAGCCGCTTACTTCGCGATGGAAGATGGGATGCGCTGCGCTTACTTGTTTTATGACGTCAAGGAACTGCCAGACCTCGTCAATATCCATGAACCGCTAATCCAGGCCATGGGCGCGCTCGTCTATGATGCGCCCGCGCTTAAGTGGGAAGACATGGCCAAGGCATTCGAGGGCTTCTAAGCGAGAGTGGCGTCGCCTGCAGATCGCACCCCAGCGAGGCGCGACACCCACCGAGTCCAGCGAAGCGAATTGAGTTTCGCTGGACGCTCCGCCGCTGAAATACGCGTTGTCATGTGACCTTGATGGTTCGCGTCAAACGAGGACGAGAATGACGGAAGGCGTCGTGAGAGAGATTTATCAACGCTTTCTTGAAAGCGATATTGAAGGTTTTCTTAAGCTATGCGCCGCCGATATTGAATGGGTTGTCAATGGCCCAGCCACTTTGGAAAAGTGCAGATCCTTTCATGGCATTGAAGGGGTACGTGATTTTCTTTCTATTCTGGATCGATCGTGGGCGTTCAGCTTCTTCATGCCTCGTGAATTTATCAGTGGCGGCGATAAGGTCGTCGTTCTCGGCGAAGAGGCTGGAGCCAATCGATCTTCGGGCGAGCGCTTTGAGAATCGGTGGGCTCACGTTTTTACGGTGAGAGATCGCCGGATCATGACTTTCCGGGAGTTTCTCTGTCACTGGAGCGGTGAGCAACATCCGCCGAGAATGAGTTGGCAGTGATCGAGCGCTCGAGCGTCGTAGCGACTATTCGCTTTGCATCGCAAGCGGGCGATCTTCGTTTAACGTTGCAAGGAAGCTCTTGATGCGGAACCTCACGAGCCGCAGCACGATCGCCGTCTCGATCGTTCTCATCGTCGTCGCATTTGCAGTCGCCGCCAACGCAAGGACCGGGAAGACAGCCGCGCCGCACGCCTCGGGAGAGGCTACGCAATCGAAGACGACGACAGCTAGGCCTGCTGACTTCGTCAATGTCGCCGATGTTGTGCCGGACGTCGTGATCGAAGCGCGTTACGCCGGCTATTTCAACTTCGTCGGCCATCCCATCGCGGGATATGAAGCGCCGGTCTGTCTCCTAACGCGCAAAGCCGCCGAGGCCTTGGCTCGGGTGCAGGCCGCCCTCAAGCGTGCCGGCCTCGGTCTAAAAATGTACGATTGTTATCGCCCGACGAGAGCGGTGGCCGAATTTGTCCGCTGGGCGAAGGATTTACAGAACACCCAGATGAAGGCTGAATTTTATCCTGAACTCGACAAGAGCCAACTGTTCCCGAAGGGCTATATCGCGGAAAAATCCAGCCATTCGCGCGGATCGACGGCAGATCTGACGCTTGTCGTCTTGCCGGCCAAGGTCGACGTTTACATGGGAACCGGATTCGATTTCTTTTCACCTCGCTCCTGGCCAGACGATCTTGAGCAACCCGCGCAAGCGCGCGCCAATCGTTTGCTTCTGTCCAGCCTCATGCAGCTTCACGGCTTCAAGCCATATCCATACGAATGGTGGCACTTTACGCTTGCTGACGAGCCCTATCCGGATACCTATTTCGACTTTCCGGTAAAGTAGCGATTTCAGCCTGACCGGGCGTCAGAACGTGGAACCGTACTCTTCGAGGATGTCGTTAGATTGGAAAGCTGCGATACACGGATCATCCGCATCGGCGTCGATATGGGCGGCACCAAGATCGAGGCGATCGCGCTCGACGCCGGCGGCGAAACGCTGGCGCGCCGGCGTGTCCCGACGCCCGCGCATGATTACGCAGCGATCGTCGACGCCGTCGCGACGCTCGTTCGGGACATCGAGTCCGATATAGGGCGGCGCTGCGCCGTGGGCGTCGGCGCGCCCGGCTCGATCTCGCCGCATAGCGGGCTGATCAGGAACTCCAATACATCAGTCATCAATGGCAGGCCGCTCGACGTCGATCTCGCCCATGCGTTGGAGCGTCCGGTGCGCGTCGCCAATGACGCCAATTGCTTCGCGCTGTCCGAGGCGATCGACGGCGCCGGCCGCGGCGCCGGCGTGGTGTTTGGCGTCATTCTGGGGACTGGCGTCGGCGGCGGCGTGATCGTCAATGGCAAGATCGTCGAGGGGCGCAATCGCGTCGCCGGCGAATGGGGCCATACGCCGCTGCCATGGTTGACGCCGGATGAATATCCGGGCGCGCCCTGCTTTTGCGGGCACAGCGGCTGCATCGAAACGTTTCTGTGCGGCGCGGGCCTGTCGCGCGAGGATCGCAAGCGTTCCGGCGCGCTGCGCGTCGCAAGCGAAATCGCCGCAAAGGCGCAGGCCGGCGAGCCCGCCGCGCGCGCCAGCCTCGATCGCTATCAGGCACGTCTGGCGCGGTCGCTGGCCGTGGTCGTCGATCTCATCGATCCTGACGTCATCGTGCTCGGCGGCGGGCTGTCCAACATCGCGCAGCTCTATGAGGGGCTCGTAGCGCGAGTCGGGGAAAACGTCCTCACCGACGCCTTCGAGACGAAAGTCCTGCGCAACGCGCATGGCGACTCCGGGGGCGTGCGCGGCGCCGCCTGGCTGTGGCGCGCGGAGGAGATCGACTGATGAGTTGGGCGAAAGGACGCGCTGCTAATGCAGGCGTGCGCGGGCGCCCTGGCGTTCGAGCGCGCGCCGGCGCCGTTCCCTCAAGCCTCGCGCCGGTGTATGCCGAAGGATCGCGGCGGCAAGAGCGCGTAAGCGCGCTCTGAATCATTGGAATCGATCACGTGTCCGCGTTCAGGCGAGTCCGCCTGAACGCCGCGTGATCCAGGGGCGGACGCGAGGGGAGTTTGCGATGGGCGCCGCCGGAGATCAGCCGAACCACGGGAAAAAGCCCAATCCGAAACTGGCGTTTCTCGCCTCGGGCGCGCCGGAGGCGGAAGAAGCGCGCCGGCGCCTCGTCGAAAAATACGGCGACTGCCCGCCCGAGGAGGCGGATTGCATCATCGCCCTCGGCGGCGACGGGCTCATGCTGCGCACGCTGCATCGCTTCATGGACGCCGGCAAGCCGATCTACGGCATGAACCGCGGTTCGGTCGGCTTTCTGATGAATCAATATCGCGAAACCGGGCTGCGCAAGCGGATCGCCGAGGCCAAGCCGTCGATCGTCCACCCGCTGCTGATGCATGCGGTCAATGTGCGCGGCGACGAGTTTTCGGCGCACGCCATCAACGAAGTGTCGCTGCTGCGCCAGACGTCGCAGATCGCCAAGCTGCGCATTCTGGTCAACGGCCAGGAGCGCATGCCGGAGCTCGTCACCGACGGCGTGCTGGTGTCGACGCCCGCCGGCTCGACCGCCTATAATCTTTCCGCCAATGGTCCGATCCTGCCGCTCGACGCGCCGCTGATGGCCCTGACGCCGATCTCCGCGTTTCGCCCGCGCCGCTGGCATGGCGCGCTGTTGCCGGACGCGGCCAAGGTGCGCATCGAAGTCCTCGAGGCGCCGAAACGGTCGGTGTCCGTGGTCGCGGACCATGACGAATTCCGCGATCTCGCCTATGTGGATATCGAGATGGACCACGCCACCAATCTGGTCCTGCTGCACGACCCGGGCCATTCGCTCGAAGAGCGGATCCTGCGCGAGCAGTTCGGCTATTGACCCTGAGGCATGCAGAAGTGATCGAACCTTTCCGACGCCATGTCTTCGTCTGCGTCAACAAGCGCGATGGCAAACCGGCGTGCGAGGACCACGGGGCGAAGAAGGCGCTCGAAAAGGCGAAGGAGGCGATGAAGGCGCTGCCTTTCGCCAAGCGCCAGGGCGTACGCCTGTCGCAGTCGGGCTGCCTCGGCAAATGCGAGCATGGGCCGGTCGCCGTCGTCTATCCGGCCGGCAAATGGATCAGCTACGCCTCGGCGGAGGAGCTGACCCGCTTCGTGCTGGAGGCGGTCGAGGCGCAGGACTGATCAGCGGCCCGGCGGGCGGCGCACCCAGCGCTGGGGCGGAGCCTCTGGAAAATTATCCCCGCTGGTTTGAAAGGCCGCTTCTCGACGGCTTCCGATTCGCGAGATAGCGTGCCCGATCATGGACCTCTTCGTCTCGGCAGGGATGGATTTGCCGCCCACGCGCGGTAAGACGGCGCGCGCCCGGCACGGCGGGCCGCGTTCCCTGCGCACGCCATTGTTCGCGTTCAAAGTCTTGGAAGAGGCTCGCCGTAAAGTCGCCTTTACGCCGACAGGGGAACAGGTCGAAGCGGCGGCGGAATACGCCCGCAAGGCCAAGAAAAATTTCGGCAAGCTTACGGAAGAGGCGATCCGGCCTATCTTCTTCTCCACAATCTTGGAAAAGCTGCTCGGCTACCGCACCGCCGACCCTGACGCGGTCTATTCGCTCGCGTTCGAGCGCCCCATTCGTCACGGCAAGGTCGATGTCGCACTCGGCAGATTTCAAGACGAGCAGCGCGTCGATGAAATCGTCGCGCCCTTCGAATTCAAGGGTCCGAAGACAATCGATCTCGACGCGCCTATGCCGGGAAGGGGACGCAGTCCCGTCCAGCAGGCATGGGACTATGCAATCGATACGCCGGGCGCGCGCTGGGTGCTGGTGTCGAACTGCATCGAAATTCGTCTTTATGGCTTCGGTCGCGGTCGGGATGCTTACGAGGTGTTCGATCTCACAAGGCTCGACGATCCGGAAGAGCATGGGCGGCTATGGCTCATTCTTTCAGAGGGGCGGTTGCTTGGCGGCGCCGTTGACGCGCTGTTGCAGGAAACGGACAGCGCCTACCGGGACGTCACCGAGGAGCTTTACAAGCAATACAGCGCGCTGCGCGACCGGCTGATCGACTTTCTCGTCAACACGGCAGAGGGACCAAAGGTCGCGGCGCTGCAGGCGATCGAAATCGCGCAGAAGCTTCTCGATCGCGTGCTCTTCATCGCCTTCGCGCAAAGAACCGATCTGCTGCCAGACAGGCTTCTCGAACGCGCGGTCAAAGCGACCAACGAATTCGATCCGCAGCCGATCTGGAGCAATTTTCGCGGGCTCTTCCGCATGGTGGATCACGGCAATTTCGACAAGGCGATTCCCGCCTATAACGGCGGCCTGTTCGCGGCCGACCCGGTCGTCGACGCCCTCACCCTGCCGGACCCGCTCGCCACTGATGTCGCCGCCCTTGGCGAATGGGACTATCGGCACGAAGTGCCGGTGACAATTCTCGGCCACATTTTCGAGCAATCGATCACCGATATCGAACGCATGAAGGCCGAGAGCCGGGGCGAAGCGCCGCCCACGGTGAGCAAACGCAAGCGCGACGGCGTCGTCTACACACCCGACATGGTGACGCGATTCCTCGTCGAGAAGACGCTTGGCGCGACGCTTGGCGAGCGTTTCGACGAAGGCTGGAAACGGCGCCGCTGCGAAGAAGATGAATCCGCCCAGCCCGCGTTCTGGCGCGAGCATCTGGCGATGCTGCGCGGGTTCACGGTTGTCGATCCAGCATGCGGCTCGGGAGCCTTTCTCGTCGCCGCCTTCGACGCGCTCGCGGCCGAATATCGTCGCGCCGCCAAGGCGCTGGAGGCGCTGGGCGAAGAGATCGATTTCGATATTTTCGACGAGATCGTCACGAAGAATCTTCACGGCGTCGATCTCAACGCTGAATCCGTCGAGATCGCGCGCCTCTCGCTATGGCTCAAGACGGCGCGGCGCGATCATCGCCTGCAAAATCTCGAAAACACGATCCGCGTCGGCGACAGTCTGATCGATGATGCGGCTTTCACGGCGCGGGCATTCGATTGGCGCGCCGCTTTTCCGCAAGTGTTCGAGCAAGGCGGCTTCGATGTCGTGATCGGAAATCCCCCCTATGTGCGGATGGAGCTTATCAAACCGGTCAAGCCCTATCTCGAAAAGCATTACGTCGTCGCGGCGGATCGCGCCGATCTCTACGCCTATTTCTTCGAGCGCGGCGTTCGGCTGCTGAAGCCGGGCGGGCGGCTTGGGTTCATCTCGTCGTCAACCTTCTTTCGCACCGGCTCGGGCGAAAATCTGCGCAAATTCCTGACGGATGGCGCTAGCGTGGAAAGCGTCGTCGATTTCGGCGATCTGCAAATTTTCGAAGGCGTGACGACCTATCCGGCGATCCTGACGCTGCGCAAACAGGCGTCGGATCAGGATGGCGCGTTCTCCTTCCTCGTTGTTGGCGACGAGCTGCCGAAAGAGCTTGGCCGCGCCTTCGATGAACGCGCGCGCCAGATGCCGCTCGCGCGATTGACCGCCGGGTCCTGGCGTTTCGAGGAAGAGCCGCTTGCGAAACTGCGCGACAAGATTCGCGGCGGGCGCAAAACGCTTGGCGAAATCTACGGCGCGCCGTTGCGCGGAATTGTTACTGGCCTAAACGAGGCTTTCGTCATCGATACGCCAACACGCGATCGACTGGTGAAAGCGGACAAGAAATCGGCGGAACTGCTCGAGCCGTTCTTGCGCGGCGAAGACGTGAAACGCTGGCGCGTCGAGCCGCAAGGCTTGTGGCTCATTAATACGCCGAAAGGCAAGGTCGACATAGAAAAATTCCCTGCGATCCGCGACTGGCTACTGCGGTTCAAGCCGGAGTTAGAGAAGCGCGCGACGAAACAGGAATGGTGGGAGCTGCAGCAGGCGCAGTTGGCGTATCAGCCTAGATTCGGAACTCCGAAGATCGTCTACGGACATTTTTCTCAGGAGCGCATTTTTGCGTTTGATCTGACGGGCTTTTTTTCGAACGACAAGACGTATTTCATTTCAGACGCAAATTTCGTTTTGTTGGCGTTGCTTAATTCTCAGATTTCTTGGTTGATCCTGACAGGGCTCGCACCTGCCGTTCGCGATGGCTGGCGAGAATTGCGCGTTCAATACGTCGAACAACTCCCCATCCCCGACATGCCTGCGCCCGCGCGCAAAAGACTCGCGGCGCTTGGCGAAGCCTGCACAAAGGCGGCGCGCGAACGTTACGAGACTCACTCCGCCGTGCGTCGGCGCATTCTCGATCTCGCGCCGCCGGAGCGCGCCAAGCTCACCGGCAGGCTGGAGAACTGGCATACGCTCGGTTTCGCGGAATTCCGCGCCGCCGTGAAACAGGCGTTCCGCGTCGATATTCCGCTGAAGGAGCGCGCCGACTGGGAAGCCTATCTCGCCGAGAACGGCGCGCGCGTTCTTGCCCTGACGACCGAGATCGAAGCCGCGGAGCGCGAAATCGACGAGATCGTCTATGCGCTCTTCGATCTTACGCCGGATGAAATCACGCTGCTCGAAGCGTCCCTCGCAGGCCAGTATTGAACAATGGCCGCTTGCTCGAAATTCAATGTATGCGCGCCTGTCTGATCCTCGACTCCGACGCCAGCGACGAAGACCTCGCCGCCGCGCTCGGTTGCGGCGCCGATGCGCTGCTGCTGCGGCTCGGCCCCTGTGTCGAGGACGACGCGCGGCGCGGCGCCCGCGCGCGCGCCTGCGCGCTGATCGGCGCGGCGCGCCAAAACAGCGGCGCGCCGAAACTCTTCGTCGACGTCGCCCCTGTCGAGAGCGAACTCATCGACGCCGATCTCGACGCGCTGTTCGGCCCCGGACCGGACGGCGTCTTTCTTCCCGCCTGCGACGGCGCCGCCAGCCTGCAGCGTCTGGCGGTGAAGCTCGCCGTGCGCGAGGCGCAGGCCGGCATCGCCGACGGCGCGACCGGCGTCGGCGCTTTCGTCGGCGGCGATCCGGCCGGGGTGCTGGCGCTGCGTTCCTTGGCGGGCGCGTCGCCGCGCCTCGCGGCGCTGGCCTTTGACGAAGCGGGGCTGCGCGCGGCGCTGGGCGTGGCCGAGGGAGGGGGCGCGGCCATTGAGACGGCGCGCGCGTTGGTCGTGCTGGCGGCGGCGTCGGCGGGCGTGCCGGCGCTCGCGCCGCCCGTGCGACCCGGGCAAGAGGGCGCCTATGCGGCGGCCCGCCGCGACGGCTTTGCCGGCGCGATGGCGGCGGATCCGGGGCAGGCGGCGCGCCTCCACGACGTCTTCGCGCCGGCGAGAATCGACAAAGCGCGCAATCCTCGGCATAGAACCCCCCGATGAAGAAGGTCCGATTGGAGACGCTCGGCCTGGTCGCGGCGGCGGCGCTCGCCGGCGCAGCCGTTCACGCCGAGCCGGCGCAGCAACAGGCGCCGCGCCATCCCCGTTCGCCGCATGGCGTTGGAGAGCCGGCCGGGCCGCCGGCCCCTGCCGCCCAGGGGCGCTCCATGCTGCGGCTGAGCGCGACGCTCGCCGCGAATGATCCGCAGCCGGTCCGCTCGGGACTCGTCTGGCGCGTCTTCGAGGAAGGCGCCCAGCCCGATGGGTCGCACAAGCTGGTGGCGCAGTCCGAGGAGGCGACCCCGACCCTGTCGCTGCCCGACGGCTCATACATCGTCCATGCAGCCTATGGCCTGGCGGGCGTCACCCGCCGCGTCGCGCTGGAGGGAAGCGCCGTATCCGAGCGGCTCGCGCTCAACGCCGGCGGCCTCAAGCTCATCGACAAGCTGGGCGACGCGCAGATTCCGGCGCAGCGGCTGTCGATCTCGATCTATGTGCCGGAACGCGGCAATTCCGAAGCGAAGCTGATCCTCGCCAACGCCAAGTCCGATGAAGTGATTTGCCTTCCCGAAGGCAGCTATCACATCGTGTCCACTTTGCTCGACACCGGCCAGAGCGCTCAGGGCGGGGTCAACGCCACAAACTCCGTAGTGACGGCGGACTTGAAAATTCCGGCGGGCAAGCTCATCGAAGCGACGCTGCGCCACCGGGCCGCGACCATGACGCTCAAGCTCGTCAAGCAGCCGGGCGGCGAGGCGCTCGCCAACACCAGCTTCTCGGTGCTCACGCCCGGCGGCGACGTGATCCGCGAGCTCATCGGGGCCTTTCCCGCGCTCGTCCTGGCGGAAGGCGAATATGTCGCCATCGCGCGCCATGAGGGCAAAACCTATCAGGGAACCTTTCGCGTGCAGTCGACCAAGGATTCGGACGTTGAAATTCCGATGCGCGATCAGCCGCGCAATCATTCCGAACAGGCGGCGCCGCAATAAAAAAGCCGCCCGGCGAACCGGGCGGCCTGCTTGGGGCTGGCTCTTGAAAAACTTGCCTTAAAGCAGCGTGAAGGGAATGATCACGTCCATATTGAACATGCCCTGCGATTTGCTGAGTCCATTGCCGCCGCCTCGGAAGAAGGGCGTGGCGCCGTTGAGCGACGTGTCCCAACGCAGTTCCGGACGGAGGATCAATCCGGTGACATAGGGAAGCTCGGGGATTTCCGGCGTAATCGTCACGCCGGCGGTAAACGCGAGATAGCTCGTGCCGACGCCGCCGGGCTGGAAGATGCAGGACGGGCAGGGGAAGCCGTGGAAGGTGTTCACCGCGTCAAAGTAGCCGGGGAAGGCCGCGACGAAGAAGTTTTTGTTGTCGCGATAATATTCGGCGCGTCCATTCAGCTGGAATACGTCGTTGACCTTGTAGGAGACATATTGCGCGATGGCGTAAGCGTCGGCGCCCTGCGGCTTGGACGGGAAGGCGGCCAGGTTGGTGCCGAAATTGCCGTCGAGATCAGCGATCGTCTGAGCCGGCAAGCCGGTGAGCGAGATCGGGTTCCAGGCGCTTTCACGATTATAGGCGATGTCAGTGATGAAGGTGAGGTTCTCGGTCGCCTTCCACGTCGTCGTCAGATTGGTGAAGGTGCGGTTGGCGGTGTTGGGGTTACACACGCAGGCCGCCGGCGTATCTGGCCAGCCCACGCCCAGTGGATCAAGTTGCTTGGGATTCTCGGGACCGTGATGGACGATCGCCATGACGGTCAGATCGCCGTCGAGCAGGTTAAGGCCGAAACCGCCGTGGAACGACGCTGCGGCGTTATTGTCCCCCGGCCAGCCGATGGTCGTGTTCACGCCGCTGGTCACGCCCGTATAGATGTCAAGCCAGGACTTGACGTGCGTGGTGACCATCGCGCCAGTGTGGATGAACGGGCCGAAGTTGAAGATGTAGGAGTGGCTGTAGAAGAGATTGTCCTTGGCGTAGATCAGTTCCGCGCCGTTATAGGTGGGGAACATGCCGAGCTTGATGTCGATGCCGCCCTCGCTGATCGGGCTCACCCACGGCAGATGCGCCAGCAGATTGGCCTCGATCGGTCCGATCTGGGTTCTCGAGCCGATCGCATAGTCGAGCACGCCCAGATAATGATTGTAGCGCATGTCCTCGCCAATCATGCCCTGGAACTTGAAGCCGAAGTCATAGTCTTCGGCCTTCGGATCAAGCGGACGCTGGACGGTCAGCACCGCGCCGTTGAACGTCGGCCAGTTCGCGCGGTCGGTATAGAGATGGCCCCAGTTGAGCTTATTGAAGGGCTGATTGAAGTTGATCGCGATGCCGCCTTGGATATAGCCGTCGATCGTCAACGTATCGATCCAGGCCGGGGGCGGCGGGGGGACGGCCGGACCTTTCACGATCTTGCCCCGCGGCTTGGCGGCCGGAGGAGGCGCGGGTTGATTCTCTTCAATGAAAGTCGGATCGACTTCCATCAGCTTCGACTGAGCATAAGCCGCGCTCGTCATGCTGGTTGTTAAAGAGAGAGCGGCTACGGTCGAGAGATGGTACCACTTCATTGCTGGGAACTCCGGTCGGGCGGCGATATCTGTCTGATATCACTCGCAGGCGGAGGCGCATTCAAGCCTAAGGTCCGCGCACCTGCACAATTGCTAGGCAAAATCGGCGCTGGCGCATAATTGTTCTAAATAGTGTGGCCGCAATGTCACAATTTTTTCGGGTCTCTGGGCCGCTTTGTCGGGTGGGAGAGAATGTTTTCGTACGCAAGACGACACGCCTGTTGGGTTTCTGACGAATCACGATGCTTCGTGGCCAGCCAGGGTTGCCCATCCGCACGCGCCGCCCTCTTTAGATAAGCGTGGCCATTCTCGGCGCTACGCGCCGCGAGCCGGACAGGGGAGAGCGACATGGCGGAAGCGGGGCGCAATGAGACCGAGGGCCCCGATTTCTCCCAGGGAGTGGCGGGGGAAGAGGTCTTGGAAGGCCGGCCTCTCCTTGGTCATGTGGCGGGGGAGGCCGCGGTGTTGGCGCGGCAGGGCGATGAGTTCTTCGTCCTCGGCGCGCATTGCACGCATTATCACGGGCCGTTGGCGGAGGGGCTCGTGGTCGGCGGGTCGGTTCGGTGCCCTTGGCACCACGCCTGTTTCAGCCTGCGCACCGGCCGCGCCTTGCGCGCGCCGGCGTTTGATCCAGTGAAGCGCTGGCGGGTCGAGCGCGTTGATGGGAGGGTCTTTGCGCGCGAGAGGCTCGAGGACGCGGCGCCTCCCGCACGCAAAGGCGCCGTCGAACCGCGCGGCGTCGTCATCGTCGGCGGCGGCGCTGCAGGCTTTGCCGCCGCGCAGATGTTGAGAGCCGAAGGCTATGACGGCATTGTCGAGCTGATCAGCGCAGATTCGGCGGAGCCTTACGACCGTCCCAATCTTTCAAAGGATTATCTGGCCGGAAGCGCGCAGCCGGACTGGCTGCCGCTGCGCGATCCAGCCTGGTATCGAGACAATGGCGTGCAACTGCGTTTGGGGCGGCGGGTGGAGTCGCTCGATCCTGCGGCCAAGCGGCTGACGCTGGTCGACGGCGCTTCTCTGTCCTATCACGCGTTGCTGCTCTCGACAGGCGCTTTTCCCACGAAGCTGGCGACGCCGGGCGCCGAACGAGCCCACGTTCATTATTTGCGCTCCCTCGCCGACGCCGACCGTCTCATCGCGGCAAGCGCAAGCGCGCGGCGCGTGGCCGTCATCGGCGCCAGCTTCATAGGCCTCGAAGTGGCGGCGTCGCTGCGCGCCCGCGATCTCGACGTGCATGTCATTGCGCCCGAGGAGATTCCGATGGCGCGCATTCTTGGACCCGAAATCGGCGCGCATGTCAGGAAGCTGCACGAGAGCCACGGCGTCGTCTTCCATCTCGAGGATACGGTGACGGAGATCGGCGAGCGCACGCTCAGCTTGAAGAGCGGCGCGCGTCTGGACGCCGATCTCGTGGTCATCGGGGTCGGCGTGAAGCCGGATCTCTCGCTCGCCCAATCCGCGGGCCTCGCCCTGGACAGCGGCGTGCTCGTCGATGAATATTTGCAGACCAGCGCGCCGGACATCTATGCGGCCGGCGATATCGCGAGCTGGCCCGACAAGATTACCGGCGAGCGGATTCGCGTCGAACATTGGGTGGTCGCCGAGCGTCAAGGGCAGACCGCCGCGCGCAATATTCTCGGCCGTGGGGAAAAATTCGACGCCGCGCCCTTCTTTTGGAGCCAGCACTACGATCAAGCGATCTCGTATGTCGGACATGCCGCGTCATGGGATCGGCTGGAGCTGGCGGGCGATCCTGCCGCCGCTGACTGCGCCGTTTCCTACTTCAAGGGAGACCGGCTGCTGGCGGTCGCGACCATCGGTCGCGACCTCGACAATCTGCGCGCCGAGGCCGCGTTTGAAGCGCGCATCGGCGCGGAGGCGCCCGAAGCGATCGAATAGCGCCGGCTATTCGAAGCGCCCCGAGGCGTGCCCGAGCATGGTGTAGACCTTGCCTGGGTCCCCGGTCAGCAGATCGAGCGCCTTCGAGCCGTCGCGGTCCGAGCGGCTTGTGTCGACGAGCAGGTCCTCGAAGTGCTGAATGAAGCGATCGACGGTCGCGTGAAAATCGTGATCGGCGCGATAGCGGCGCCGGATTTCCTCGAAGGTCTGATGGCCCTGCGCGGTGTAAAGGCGCCGGCCGAACAGGCCGCCTTTTTCCCCGCGCAGGTAGCGGCGCCAGAGTTCCGTCACGGCGGCGTTGTCGACCATCCGCGCAATGTCGAGCGTCAGGCTGTCGAGCGCGCCCGCGCTCGCCAAAGACCGCGCCGTGCGCGGCGTCTGCGGCGTGTCGTCGAAGGATGCGCGCGCCAGCAGGTCGCTCAGCCAGCCGCCGTGCGGCTCGCGGGGCGGCTCCGCGGCTTGGTCCGGCGCGCGCGTCTCTAGATGCTGCGGGGGGCGCGGCGTCGCGGGCTCGGCGCGTGGCCCTGGATCCGGAGAGGCGCGCCGCGGCGGCGGCGCGGCGGGCTCGGAAACGTCATAGACTCGGCCGGAACGCGCGACGATATCGGTGAGTTCGTTCAGCGCCTTCACCTGATCGCCGACGACCCGCCGCAGCGCCGCCGCCTGCTCGGCCGTTTCGCGCGGCAGTTCGGTCGCGCCGCGGCGAACCTCCTCGCGGGTTTCCTCGATCTCGCGATGGATGTCGCGCGCGAGGCCACGAATCTCGAGGGTGGCGGCGTCGAACTTCGAGCGCGCGTCGTCGAACAGACAGGTGATCTCCTCATTGGCTTGCGAAAAGGAGGCGCGCAGCGCCTCCGACGTCAGTTCGCGTTCGCCTTCCGCGGCGGCGCGCACCGCCGCGAAGCGCGCCTCGATCAAATCCACCGTCTGCCGGGAGGTTTCGCTCAATGTTCCGCCAAGGTCGCGCGAGCGCGTCTCGATGGAGCGGAACGAACGGTCCATCAACTCGGTGAAGTTGGTCATGGCGCTCTCGAATTCGGCGCGACGGCCTTCGATGAGCGACGCCAGCTCTTCGAGGGAGCGGCGGCGCGCGGCCATCACGGCGTCGAGCGCTTCCTGACTTTGCGCCAGTTTTTCCGCGCTTTGCGCCAGCGTGTGCTGTCGTTCGTCAAGAGCCGCGACGATGGCGTTGGCGTCTTGCATCGTGCCGCCAGCGACGGCGCTGACGCGTTCAACCTGCGTCGAGGCTTCGTGCAGCGCCCCGCGGAACTCGGCAAGTCGGTTGCCGAGTTCGTGTTCGAGCGTGACGAGATTGCCGCCGGTCTTGTCGAGGATCGCATGCAGCGAGGCGTTGGTCTCGCCGAGCGTGTCAAGCAGGGTCGGCAGCTCGGCGCGTATCCTCTCATTGGTCTCCAGAAGCGTCGCGACCGACGTCTGCGCGCTGGTCTCCAGCGTCAGGGCCAGCGCCTGGCGGGACGCGTCGAGCGCGTTGGTGAGATCGTCGCGCTTGACGCCAAGGCGCGCGACAAGGGCGGCGCCGCTGTTTTCGACCGCGGTCGTCACCAGATCGCCGATTGTCGTCAATTCTTGAGCGAGGGCGCCGCCGCGTTCATCGAGAACCGCGTGCATTTGCGTAAGGCGCGAGTCAAGCGCGCCGCTGATCTCGGCGACTTGCTCGGCGAGCGAATGGCCCAGATCGCCTGTGCGCGCGTGAAGCGTCGTATCGAATTCGCGTCGCGCGTCGGCGAGAATGTCCTTGATGTCCTGCAGCCGCGCGCTGATCGTATCGACGACCAGACGGCCTCTGTCGTCGATCTCGGATGAAACCGCGGTAAGCCGGCTGACGACATTGTTCTCGAACAGCGCGATGCGACTGTCGAGGGTCGACTCCAGCTCCTTTGCCTGCCCCCCCAAGGTTTCGTCGATCTCCTGCGTCCGGGAGGCCATTGTCTGGGCGAGTTCGCTCGAGCGCGACAGCAGCAGCCAATCGACGTCTTTCAACTTGGCGTCGAGCGCCTGCATCACTTGGCGCCCGCCGTCCTCCACCACGCGCCCGACCTCGGTGGCGTAATTGGAGAGCGCGTCCTGCAGCATCTGGCCGCCGCCGCCCAGGCGCGCGTCAATGCGTCCAACCAGTTCGTCGATGCGGTCCGCCGCCTCCAGGGTCCGGGCGCTGGCGACGTTCTCGAAGGCTTCGATCTTGTTCGACATCGTCGAAGCGATATCCAGCGCGCGCGCGCCGAGCTTTTCGACGAGATGGCCGCCCTTGCTCTCGAGCGTGTCGTCGATCTCAGCCAGTCTCGCGTCGATCTCGTCGGCGAAATGGCGCGAATTGTCGCCGATCCGGGCGTTGTAGTGCTCGACTTGCGCCGAAAGCCTGTCGACCAGCGCGCCGCCCTGCAAGCGAATGGCGTCATCGAGCGACTGCAGCCGGCCGTCGATCTGACTGGTGAATTTCTCCGTCTGCGCGTCGAGATTTGCGGTCGCGTCCGCGGTCCGCGTCGCCAGAATGTCGACGAGCTGCGTTCCCTGGCCGCCGATTACGTCTTCGACGACAGCGAAGCGCTGCGCGAGTTCCGCGGTGAGTCGGTCGGCATGCGCGCCGACCCGGTCGGCGAGTTCGCCGCCCTCGCGCAGCAGCGCAGTTTCGAACAGCGTCAACTGCTCGCCGAGCGTCGCCGCGATGCGTTGGCCATGATCCGCCAGCGCGGCCACCACTTCCTTGCTGTCGGAGATGACGGCGTTCTCAAAACTGCCGAATCCGTCGTTCAGCAGCTCGTGCAGCCGCTCGCCCTGTGTCGCGATCGCCAATACGGCGTCGCTCGCCGTATTGGCGAAGCGCTCATGCATCGTCTCGGCGTTTTCGGCCAGCGCCAAGGAGGCTTCGCCGACGCTTTGGCGAAGCTTGTCGCGTAAGCCTGCGCCATATGTCTCGAATTCCTGCAGCGCGCGCTCGCGCGTCGTCTCCATCGTCTTGGCGACGAGCATTCCCGCCGTCTCGAGCGCCTGGATACGCTCGTCGAGCAGTTGGTCGACGCGAGTCGCATGCTCGGCGACGACCGATGCGACGTTTTCGCTGTGAAGTTGGATGGCGTTTTCGAAGGAGCCGAGTTTCTCGACGAGTCCGACTTCGGCGCTGTCCGCATGCGCGGCCAGGCGCTGCGCAATCTCGCCGCCCTGACGCACAAGCACGTCTTCGATGGCTTCGAGACTCTGCGCGACGGCGCTGCTGACCTCTGAGCTGTTGCGCGCGACGCTATCTTCGAAGGCGGCGAGTTTGTCGCCAAGCTCGGCGGAGGCGCGCTCGCTGCGCGCGGCGACCCGGGCGGTCAATTCTTCGCCCTGGCGCGCAACGACGTCTTCAAACGTCGACAGCCCCCGCAAAAATGCCTCCCGGGCGCGTTCGCCGTGTTCGCTGACGCGCTGGGTGATGTCCTCGCTGTGACGCGTGACGGCCTCGCCGAAGGCGGCGAGCTGCGCGGAGAGGGCCGAAGCGGCGCGTTCGCCGCGCTCCCCGACGCGCTCTGCGATCTCATCGCCGTGGCGGCTGACGGCTTCCTCAAAGGCGGCGAGGTGCGCCGAAAGCGTCGTTGTCGCGCGTTCGCCCTGTTCGCCCAAGCGCTTAGCGATCTGCTCGCCGTTTCGCGTGACGGCGTCTTCGAATGAAGCAAGCTGAGCCGCGAGCGTAGACGTCGCGCGCGCGCTCTGTTCGTCGACGTGAAGCGCGATGTCGTCGCTGTGGCGCACAATCGCTTCCTCGAAGGCCGCGAGCTGCGACGAGAGCGTCGATGTCGCGCGCTCGCCATGTTCGCTGACCCGCTGGGCGATGTCTTCGCCATGCCGCGCCACCGTATCCTCGAAGGCCGCAAGCTGGGTGGCGATGATCGAGGTCGCTCGTTCGCCATGCTCGCTGACGCGCGCGGCGACGTCGTCGCTGTGCTGCGTGACCGCCTCCTCAAACGCAGCGAGCTGCGTTGACAATGTGGCGGTCGCCAGCTCGTTCTGTTCGATGACCCGTTCGGCGATTTCGCCGCTGTTGCGATTGACGGACTCTTCGAAGGCGGCAAGTTGCGCGGCGAGCCCCGAGGCGGCGCGTTCGCTGTGCTCGCCGACGGTCTGCGCGATTTCCTCGCTGCGCAGCGTCACCGCCGTTTCGAAGGCGGAAAGCTGCGTCACGACGGTCGCCGCCGCCCGCTCGCTGTGTTCGCTGACGCGCGCGACGACCTCTTCGCCGTGGCGCGCGAAAGTGTCTTCAAATGCGGCGAGACCGTCCGAAATGACGGAGCTGACGCGGTCGCCATGTTCCGTGACGCGCAGGGCGGCTTCCGAGCTGTTGCGCACCACGGCGTCCTCGAAGGCGGCGAGCCGCTCTGCGAGAGTCGTCTCGATCTGCAGCCCGCGTTGGGCGATCCGCTCCGCCACTTCGCCGCCGCTCTCCAGCACGGTCTGTTCGAACGCCTGGAAATTTTCGGCGAGCGTTTCATTGACCCTGTCGCCGTGCTGACCGATCGCCGACACTGCTTCGCTGGCGACGGCGACGAAACGCGACTGCAAGGAGTCGACCTGGTCGACGAGCGCGGCGGAGCTCTGGCTCAGGCTGCGGGAGATCGCGTCATTGAGCGCCTGTCCGCGAAGCTCGAAGTCCTTCTGCGCCTTCTGATGCGTGTCCTCGAGCAGGCCAACGATCCGGACTTCCGCCGTTTCGAACGTGGTTCTGGCCTTTTCGACATGTTCGGTGACGCGCGTCGTCACCCGTTCCTGGGTTTCGGCGAGCGAGCGTTCAAAGGCCCCGCCCTGCGTCTCGATCGTTTCGCGAATGGCGCCGCTGGTCTCGACGAGCTGCTCGACGATGCGCTCGCCCTGGCCGCCGACGGCCTCGGAAAAATTTGCGCCGAGCTCCTCAAATCGTTCCAGCATATCGGCGCCGCGCGCGCTAAAGTCGCTGGCGATGGCTTCGCTGGCGGCTTCCAATTTCCGGCCGACATCCTCCACGCCGTCGGCGAAGCGGCGGCTGACGTCATCGCTCGCGCCTGTCACTTTCTGCGCGACTTCGTCGCCCGTCTGGGTGAGGGCGATCAGCACCCTTTCGCCGTGACTGGCCAAAGTCGACTCGAAGGCGTCGCCCGCCTGATCGAGCGCGAGCCGTATCTCTTCGCCTTTGGAGCCCAGCGATGAAGCGACTCGCGCTCCCGCCTGGCTGACCGCTTCGGCGAGATGGACCGAGCTGGTGGCGAGCTCCTGAGAAAGCGTCTCGCGCGCGCCAAAGAGCGCCGTACGCGCATTGTCGGCGTTGACGACAATGGCTTCGCGCTCGCGCGTCAGCTCGTCGATAAGCAGTCGAATGCGGCGTTCGTTCTCGGTGTAGGAGCGTTCGAGATTGGTGACTTCGGTGCGCACGATCACTTCGAGTTCGCCGGCGCGCGCCAGGGCGCGTTCGATGCCGTCGCCCATGGAGGCGGCTTCGCGGCGGATCGCCTGAGAAAGCGAGACGACCTGTTCGGTGGCCACCGTTTCCGGTTCGATGAGCCGAATGGCCACCTCGGTCATGGAATTGGCGATCAGCCGCATCTCGTGGGCGCGGCGCGCCATCAATCCGGTGAGGAAGAGAAAGACGAGGGGCGCGACCAGCGCCGAGAACGTCAAAACCGGCTTCGGCGCCAGCAGCGAGCCGTCGGCGTCGAGGATCTCGCCCTGGTGAAAATAGACATACAGAGCCCAGGAGGCCGCCCAGAGCGCCATAGAGGCGAGGGTGAGCCCCATGATCGCGCGGTTGGGCTTGATCTGCAGCGCCTGCCGCAATTCGCCAACCGTGCGACGATCGTCATTGGCCGGCGCGAAGGCGGGCGCCATGGCCGCCTGCTGCGGCTGAACGCGGGTCTGCGGCTCTGCAGGGGCCGTGTTCGCCTTTCGCGGCTCCCCGCCACTTGAGTCAGGCGAGTCAGGTTTCAGGCTCGGGGCGGGGACGGATTGGTCGTCCGCCTCATCCGCAGCTCCAGCGGCGTCGGGCATGGCGCTGATATCCAGCGCCTCCTCGATCGCCGTCAGAGCGGCGGACGCCGCGTCCTGAATCTTTCCCGATGTCGCCATTCGCCCTCTCCAGTCGGCGTAGACGCGTGCCGCCCGGCCGATTTTCACGGCGCGCCGCCAAGCGGCCGCCGGTGAACAAAGATTAACCAAACTTTACAGCCCAATCCGGGCAATTGAAACATGCGCTCGGCGCGTATCGGGAAACTTCGTTAACGCCGCCTTCAGGCGGGAAGCGCAAGTCTAGACGCTGGGCGCCGCTCGGCGCGCCGTCTGGCTTGCGCCAAAACGATCGGCGCTGTGATAGACATCAAGGGGAACAAAATGGGGATGGCGAAACTGGCGGACTCCACGGTTCCGGACTACGAAGCTCAGCCGCAGCCGTTTTCGGACGCGGAGTCGCCCATCGATCTCGTCCATCTCTCGCGCCAGACCTTCGGCGACCACGACCTCGAACGGGAGCTCTTGGCGCTGTTCGATACGCAGGCGGCGCAAGTCGCGGCGCGCTTGCGCGCGCCCGCCGCCTCGGGCGACTCCGATTGGCGAATCGCGCTCGCCCATACCATCAAGGGGTCGGCGCGGGCGATCGGGGCCTTCGAGGTCGGGCAGGCGGCGGAAGCCTATGAACAAGCGCTGCGCAGCGAGGATCCAAACGCCGGCGACAGGTCTGACGATCTCGGCGCCGCCCTAAATAAGGCGCGCAGCGCCATCGCCCAATTGCTGGGCGGCGCGGGTTAGAACGCCCCCACGGGGAAATATTTCAGATAGAGCTCCGCGAACACGCCGCGCTGGGCGAGGCGGGCGAGCGCATAGTCGAGCGCCCGGCGCAGCTGCGTATTGCCCTTTTTCACCGCGATGCCGACGCCTTCGCCGAAATACTTCGGATCGGTGAAAGGGCCGTCCCGAAAGAGGCAGCAGCCGGCGGCTTCTGCCCCGTTCAACCAGTAGGAGAGGGAGATGGCGTCGCCGAAAAGCGCCTGGACGCGCCCGTTTTTCAGCGCATTGCGCGCCAGGGCAGGGGTCGCGAAGGTCACCAGGGTCGAGCGTGGATAGAAGGCTTTGAGAAACGCCTCATGACGTGAGCCCGCGACGACGGCGACCGGCCGGTCGGCGAGCGCGGCCGGCGACGCCGACTTCAAAGTCGTATCCGCCTGCATGGCGAACCGACCCGGCGTCAGCATATAAGGTCCTGAAAAATCGACTTGTTTGCGAGTGTCGTCATTGATCGCCAGCGAAGCGATGATGGCGTCGCCGCTGTTGTCATTGAGCGAGGGAATCAGCAAATCCCAGGCGCGCCGCTGGATCGTGCAGGCGATTTCGAGTTCCAGGCAAATCGCCCTGGCGAGATCGACGTTGAATCCCGCGACCTGTCCATCCGAAAGCAGGAAATTGAACGGCGGGTAGTCGTCCTCGGTCAGAAACCGGATCTGCCGCAAAGCGGAGAGGTCCGGTTTCTCCGGGGTGCGGTTGGGATCCCAGAACGAGGGGGCGTTCGCGGCGGGCGGCGCGGCGGCGGGCGGCGCGGACGGGGCGACGTCAGCCGCCGCAGCCGCGAAGCAGGACGTCAGGACCAGCGCGGCGAGCGCGGCGCAAATCGAAGCGAAGCGCGCGAAACGGCGCGGATGAGCGAAACGGGACATAAATTTATTGCATGGCCCTGGCTGGAGGTCGATAGTCGCTGAAGGCTGCTTGCGCGCGCCGGATTTATTGCATGAATTTTGTTCCGATCGATAGTGTTGCTTCCTCCGCGTCGCGGATCAAGGACGATCTTTGCCAGTCATTCCCACGCCGGGCGCTCCCCGACTCGGCCGTTCGCCGCTCAGCGCCGTCGCGAGCAAGCGCGCCGCGCCCCGTTCCTGTCGAAATCGCCTTTCTTTCGGCGCACGGCGTGCCGGAGCAGGTCTTGCAGTTCGCCGCGGCGACGGCCCGCCGCCAGGGCGTTTGCGCTGACGAAGCGCTGCTCGCCGAAGGGCTCGTCTCCGAGGATGTCTTCTACCGGGCTTTGGCGCAGCATCTTCGCGTCGATTTCATCGACGCGCCTGTCGACGTCTGCGCGTCGGGAGTCGTCACCGCCGCGCGCGGCTATGCGCGGGTTCGCGACGCGTCGAGCGGGTTCCTCTGGCTGTTCGCGCCCAGCGGCAGCGGCGTCTTCCGGTTGATGAGCGTGCGGCGCGCGGCGCGCGGCCGGCCGCTCTTCGCCATCACCACCCGCACGCGGCTTTTGGAGGCGGTGCGGCGCGCCGATCCGGCCGACGCCGCCCGCAACGCGGCCTACCTCGTCGAACGCGTCGACAGCGAGTTATGCGCGCGCGGCGGGCTTGGGCGCGGACAGGCTGGGCTGCTGCTCGTGGCGCTGATCGGATTGGCGGCGAGCCTCTACGCGCCCTTCTTCCTGCTGCGCCTCGCCTTCGCCTTGCTGCTTGCAAGCGCGTTTTTTTGCGGCGTGTTTCTGAGGCTTTTCGCCTGCGCGGCGAGCTTTGAGGACCGCACGGACGACAAGCCGCTGGAAAGCGACGCGCGACTGCCGGTCTACACCGTGGTCCTGGCGCTCTATCAGGAAGCCGCCGTGGCGCGCCAGCTCGCGCGCGCGATCGATCGCCTCGACTATCCGCGCGCGAAGCTCGACGTAAAATTCGTGATCGAGGCCGACGACGAAGCGACGGCGGCGGCGCTCTGGGCGCATCGGCCGCGCGCGCCGCATGAGATCGTGGTTGCGCCAGAGGGCGCGCCCCGCACCAAGCCGCGCGCGCTCAACGTCGCCATGCCGCTCGCCCGCGGATCGCTCGTCGCGGTGTTCGACGCCGAAGATTTGCCGGAGCCGCGGCAATTGCGTCGCGCGGCGACGCTCTTCGCCGGGTTGCCGCCGAGCGTCGCTTGTCTGCAGGCGAGCCTCGCCATCGACAATGGCGGACTGAACTGGATGACCGCGATGTTCGCGCTTGAATATGCGGCGCTGTTCGACGTCTACAACAGGGGGCTGGCCGCGATGGGCGTGCCGCTCTTCCTGGGCGGCACGTCGAACCATTTCCGCATCGAGGCTTTGCGCGACATCGGCTTCTGGGACGCGTTCAACGTCACCGAAGACGCCGATCTCGGGCTGCGGCTCGCGCGCTTCGGCTTTGAAGCGCGGACATTCGCGTCGCAGACCTTTGAGGAGGCGCCGGCGAGCTTCGGCGCGCTGGTGAAGCAGCGCACGCGCTGGTTCAAAGGCTGGATGCAGACGTTCATCGTCCATTGCCGCCGCCCGGTGCGGCTTTTCGTCGAGCTCGGCGCCCGCCGCGCCGTCGCGGTGCTGGCGATGTTCGCCACCGGACTGTTTGGACCGCTGCTCGGCCCGTTCCTGGCGGGACGCATGGCCTATGACGCGATCTTTGGAAGTCTGTTCGCGCCCGCCACATGGCTTGACGCCGCCTTGAGCACGCTGTGGTGTTTTTTAGCGATCGCCGGCGCCGTCGCCCTCGTTCTTCCGCTCGCGCTGGGGATGCGCCGCCGCAACTTGACGCGGTTGCGCCGCGCGCTGATTTTTCTGCCGCTGTGGCTGATGATGCTGAGCCTCGCCGCGTGGCGCGCGCTTTACGAACTCTGGCGGCGGCCCTTCCATTGGGAAAAGACCGAGCATGGCCTCACCCAGCGCGCCGGCGCCGACGCGGAGCCCCCCGTCGATCCGTTCGTCTCAAGCGAACAGCCATTGTTTGATCAGGAAGCCGGCGCTTAGCGCCTTGCCGTAATGCTCATGCAGCGCGACATGGCTCATGCCGGCGCGCGGCAGATCCGACTTCTTCAACCGCTTGAAGAAGGGAATGAGCACATCCTCGAAATTCGCCACCGTATATTTTCCGCCGTGGCGGTCGGCGACGCGCTCGGCGACATTGGCGAACAGCAGCGCCAGCGCCTTGAACAGCGCCGGATGCGTGATCTGCTCATCGGCGTTGTGCAAGCCGAGCCCGTGCCGGCAGGCGCGCCAATAGGCGTTGAGCACGGCGTAGACTTCCTCGGCGCGCGCGTCGACGAACGCGCCCTTGATCGAGCGCAGCGCGGCGTTGAAGGTGACGCGCGAAATCATGCCCTTGCGCCGTTCCGCGGGGCTCAGCAGGCCCTGCAGCGCGCTGTCGTCGCGAGTGAGGAAAAGGTCGAAGACGTCGTGGAGCAGCGCGTCGGCCTTCGTCTCGACCTCCGACAGGCGGCGGATGTCGAGCAGAAGCTCGTTGGGGACGGGCCGCTGCTTGGTGTTGATGTCCATGAACAGGCGGCATTCTTCCGCGCGCTTCAGCCGGTTGTAGATCACCACCGGCACGTCGACGGCGGTTTTCGCGAGCTTGAAGCCGAAGACGCGATGCTGCCCGTCGATGATCAGGAAGGCGCGCGGGTCCCGGCGGAAGGTCAGCGCCCCGCCGGCGCGGTCGAACTGCATATGCGCGCGCGACTGGGCGGAGAGCACCACCGCGCCGGGCACGGTGCCAAAGCCCGCGTCGATATATTTGGCGATGGATTTGGCGCGCTTTTCGTCGAGCAGGCGCTGGAAGCCCTCGATCGGATTTTCGACGCGCGGCTCGACGACGCAGGTCTGCGCCAGCAGGCTGCTCGGCAGCACCAGCGAATAAAAGCGGTGCTTGCCCTGCGCGACGAGCTGCGCCGGCGCGGTGATCGACGTCTTGTCGGCGGCGGACGAGGCCCCGCGGTCGTCGGCGGCCTCGCTGTGCAAGGGGGCGGACTCGGCGATATCGCCAGGAGCGCGCGACGAAAAAGTGGAGTCTGGTTTTTCGCCTAAAGCGCGCTCTGAACTTTTGGAGTCGATCACGTTATCCGCATTTGGGCGATTTCCCCCAAATGCGGCGTGATCTAGCGTGTCCCGATCCATCATTCTGATCCCTCGAAAGCGCGAACTTCACAGCGTTCGCGACAGCTGACTCGACGAATCGACCGGCACTCGCGCAAAAGGCTAGGCGGGAAAAGAGTCAAGAGCAAGACGAGTGGAGGCGGGAGGTGGGGCGATTTTGATTTCCGCAGAGCGGTAGGATTTCAAGCCGCGTTTCTACTCAAGGTTTTATAATGCCAGATTATGCGAATATTGTGTGGGAGCCGATCAAGTGCGATACGACCAACAATAAGCTAAGTGGGTGCCTTATCCTGAAAGCGAGTTGCATTATGGCCGCTGCAGCGTTTCTATCTTACTCCCATACTGACGAGAAGGCGCTCGAACGACTACACAAACATTTGGCAGTTCTAAATCGAGAAGGCACGCTGCTCACCTGGAGCGACCAGGCCATTCGGGCGGGCGACCAACTCAACGGTGTGATCAGTGACCAGCTCGAGCGGAGCCAGATTTTCGTGGCATTGGTCAGTCCAGATTATCTCGCGTCGCAATACTGCTACGACAAGGAATTCAAACGAGCGCTCGAACTTGCTGCGGCGGGACGAATGCGCATTGTACCAATCATTTTAGAGCCTTGCGATTGGCTCTCATCTCCATTCAAGGACTTCGCAGCCCTTCCTAAGGACGGTCAGCCTATTTCCAATTTTACCAACCCGAATAACGCGTATCTGAACGTCGTGACGGGCTTGCGCCGCGTCATCCAGGTTACCGCTGAGGAGCCCGGCGCGCCCCCGGCTGAAGTGATTGCGTTGGGTCAGACTCGGCGGCCTCGCATCAAACATGACTTTGATTCTATCGAACGTGCCGAGTATGCGGATCGGGCCTTCGCTATAATCCGGGATTACTTCCGTGCTTCTTGTGCTGAGCTGTCACAAATAGGCGAAGATTTGCGCGCCAAGTATGAGGACATAGACGCGACGGCCTTCACCTGCTCCGTGGTAAATCGAGCAAAACGCCGGGGAGGCGAGGCTCATATCACAGTCCACAACTGCAAGTCCCGGAACGCGGGGTTTGGTGACATTAGCTACGTCAACCAACCGTATGCCGAAAGGAATATCTCGAACGGTTCGATTCGGGTTGCGAACGACGATTACCAGCTTTTCCTGAGTATGGACCATTACGGGATGTCCTCTGGGCGTGACCTAGATAAGACAACACCGGAACAGGCCGCAGAAACGTTATGGAGTGAGTTCGTCAAGCAGGCTGGAATCGAATATGATTGAGTTCGGACCTTCGATTCGAACCAATTAGAGCTTTACTTCGTCAAGCTTGAAATACCTCTCGCCGATTTTCAACGCCGGATATGCGTAGCATATTGCGTACGGCGTGCTGTATTGCACGTTCCGTCCTTGGATGTTGAAAACGATAGCGTTTTGCTCTTGGGTGTAATTCCACGCCTTCTCTTGCTGCATAGTTTGTAAGTTTTCTCGCGGCTCTCCGTGTTTCTCGGCGATCGTCAATACAAGCTCTCGCAGAGTTTCAGGATTTCCATCCGGAATCTCTCTGATCACAGACATTTCAGTCTGTCTCGGCATCCAAATGTTCGACGCAGACCCAATCCTATTAAGGGTCGCGTGCGCCAAGGTTACGAGTTCCATCCAAGACCCCAGCTTATCGCCTGCATGCCATTTTGAATGGCCGCTTTAGACTATACCAAAATAGCACGAGAAGGACCGAGATGAACGCAAGCCTCTGTCGGCATTTGTGTGTCAGCGCGGAGGAGAATTACACCTCTATTGTGTTCATCGCGCGCAGGCGCTTGGAAAGCCCGCATCACTCCAGACGTGCTTAGTCGATAACCGCATGGGTCAATATCGTTGAAAAAATCGTTGGTTTGCGGGGCGGCCGCAGCGATGCGGACGCATCTCGACCCCCGCGCCGCTCACCTCATCGCACCTTAGCCGATCCCTCGGCATCCGCTTGAGATGCGCGCGCTGTTTACCTTTGCGCCAATCAGGTCGCGCCGGCGCCTTCCGCGGCGGGCTTGGCGTCGAAGACGCAAGCGCGATGCGTGACCTCCTTATAGAAGGCGATATCGCCGGCATAGAGTCGGCTGACCTCTGCGATCAGACCTGCGTCATAGAGCTGCGCGGCTCGCGGAATCCCGCCCGCCCGCTTTAATTCGGCGATTTCGAAAGCCGGCTTGTCCGCAAAAGCTTCGTCGCCCTCGAGCGGCTCATATTGGTCGGCGCCATGTTTGGTGAGACCGCGCGCATCGAGGATTTCGAGCCCAATTCGTTCGCGCAGCGTGGCGACTGCTTCCGAAAACGCTTCAAGGCAGAAGACATCGTCGTAATTTTGATAAACAAGAAAGTCTGTTTGCGGGCGCCAATGTTCGTTGCTTCGAAGCCGGGATTTTAGCGAGCTTATGAATTGGCGAAATGTCACCAACGCGGGCGCGGTCTGGTAGTTCAGCAATTTATGATAGTGCCAAGCGACCTCTGTCTGATCGACGATCTTGTCGAGATAGCAGCTGGCGATCCGTAGATAGGGGTCGCGGAGAATGGCGAAGGTATATTTTGCCTTCGCCAGTTCCGCCAAGCTGGCTCGAAAGGTTTGGTTGTTGGCGTGAATCCAGTTGAAATCCGCCGGCCCCGCGATCGCGCCGTTCGCGGCGCCGATCGTATAGCGCATCGTCGAGCACGCATTTTTTGGAATGAACGAATAAATCGAATCGGACGCATAAATCGACAACGCATATTGTGAGGCGAATTGATGCGCGCCGTTCGCCGCGAGATTCTGGATATTGTCTTTCGTGTAGCGCAGCAGCCGGCGATTTTGAAAATTCATGTGTCGCAAATCCTGTTAGGCGCGATCGGCTAATCTGCGCTCCTGCAACGAATTTTAGCGCTTGGCGCCTGACGAGGCGATGATCTTTTGTAGTTCGGCGGTCCAGGCAAAGCGCCTCGGCGCGGCGATCGCCACCCTGTGCGACGCCGATGTGATGGGGGGCGAGGACGCCGCTCCTCGCCCGATCGCCGACGCAAGCTCGCGCTGCGCATTGACCTTGGCGCGCCGCTACTGTATGAAAAGCGTGCTGCGTCGCAGCATGAGGCGTTCCAGCCGCGTAGATCGACATCGCTGTCGACGAGCTGTCGAGCGCCCCCTTTTCCACACCGCCGACGGGCCCATTACGCGGGGCAAGTCTACTTTTTCAGGCCTTGCGCCGGCGCGGCTCTTCGCCCGCCGGTCGTCGCGGCTCGAATCGACAACTGAAAGAAAACAAAAGTGATGAAATTTTCCGATCTCGGCCTGAACGAGATCCTGCTGCGCGCGATTGCGCATGAGGGCTATGAAAGCCCGACGCCCATTCAGGCCCAGGCGATTCCCGCGCTCCTCGAAGGACGCGACCTTCTTGGCGTCGCCCAGACGGGCACCGGCAAGACGGCGGCCTTCGCCCTGCCGATCTTGCAGCGGCTGCTGACCGATCGCCGGCGACCCGCGCCCTATACGACGCGCGCGCTCATTCTTGCGCCGACGCGCGAACTCGCCGCGCAGATCGCCGACAGTTTCCGCGCCTATGGGCAGGGCTTTCGTCCCAGCGTCGGCGTGATCGTCGGCGGCGTGTCGCATCGTCCGCAAAACGATATGCTGGCGCGCGGCCTCGACGTGCTGGTGGCGACGCCGGGACGCCTGCTCGATCATCTCTCCAGCGGCCGCTTGCGGCTGGCGACGACGGAAGTGCTCGTTCTCGACGAGGCCGATCACATGCTCGATCTCGGCTTCATCATTCCGATCCGCCAGATCGTCGCGAAATTGCCGAAGCAGCGCCAGACGCTGCTGTTCTCCGCCACCATGCCGCGCGAAATCGCGACACTCGCCGACGACATGCTGCGCGATCCGGCGAAAGTGTCGGTGACGCCGGCGGCGACGACCGCCGAGCGCGTCGCGCAACATGTCTATCTGGTCTCGGGCGGCGCCAAGCGCGATCTGCTCGTGGAGCTGCTGAACGATCGCGAGATTTCGCGGGCCATCGTCTTTACGCGCACCAAGCGCGGCGCGGACCGGGTCGCGCAGCATCTGGAGAGCGCCGGCGTCGGCGCCGACGCGATCCATGGCAACAAGAGTCAGAGCCAGCGTCTGCGCGCGCTCGACGCCTTTCGCAAGGGCCGCACGCGGGTGCTTGTCGCAACGGACATCGCCGCGCGCGGGATCGACGTCGACGGCGTCACCCATGTCGTGAATTTCGAACTGCCGGAAGTCGCGGAAGCCTATGTGCATCGCATCGGACGCACCGCGCGGGCTGGCGCGACCGGCCGCGCGATTTCGCTGTGCGACAACGGCGAGCGGCCGCTGCTGCGCGCCATTGAAAAGCTGACGCGCCAGACGCTTGAGTTCACCGACCGGCGCGCCGAAGGCGCGCGCCACGAGGACGTCGAGCCGGCGCGCCGGGCGCAAAAGGCGCCGGCGCCGCATCGAAACGGCGCGCAGCATCCGCGCCGCGAGGGACAGCGTCCCGGCGGCCATCGCCCTGGCGGCGCCCCGTTCAACGGCCAGAAGCGGCGCGCCAATGGCGGCCCCGGCCGCCAGCAGGCGAGCCGCCCGCAGGGATAACGCTATAGTCATGGCCGCTTGGAATCGGGGGCGGCCATGATCTACGATCTTCTCATCATCGGCGGCGGGATCAACGGCTGCGCCATCGCCCGCGACGCCGCCGGGCGCGGCCTGTCGGTGAGGCTGGTCGAGCAGGGCGATCTCGCGCAGGGCACGTCGTCCGCCTCGACGAAGCTGATCCACGGCGGTCTGCGCTATCTCGAACTTTACGAATTTCGTCTCGTGCATGAGGCGCTGGCCGAGCGCGAATTGCTGCTCGCCGCCGCGCCCCACATCATCTGGCCGCTAAAATTCGTGCTGCCCCATGAGAAGGGGCTGCGCCCGGTCTGGATGCTGCGGCTGGGACTCTTTCTCTACGATCATCTCGCGCGCCGCAAACGGCTTGAAGGCTCGCATATGGTGAGTCTAAGGGGAGACCCGCTCGGCGCGCCGCTGCGGGAGGCCTATTCTGTCGGCTTCACTTACGCCGATTGCTGGGTCGACGATTCGCGGCTCGTCGTGCTGAACGCGCGCGACGCGGCCGAGCGCGGCGCGACGATCAGCGTGGGGTCACGTCTTGTTCATGCCGAGCGGCGCGAGAGCCTCTGGCGCGCGACGCTTGAAAGCGGCGAGACGATCGAGGCCCGCGGGCTCGTCAACGCCGCGGGCCCGTGGGTGTCACAGGTGATCGAAGACGCGCTGCATATCCCTTCGCGCAAACATGTGCGGCTGGTGAAAGGATCGCACCTCGTTCTGCGTAAGCTCTATGACGGTCCGCAGGCCTATATTCTACAAAATCCCGACGGCCGTATCGTCTTCGCCATCCCCTACGAACACGATTTCACGCTGATCGGCACGACGGACGTTGCTTATGACGGCGCGCCCGGTCCTGTCGCGATCAGCGACGCCGAGACGGATTATCTCCTCGAGTCGCTCAATCATTTTCTGCGCCGGCCGGCGACGCGCGGCGACGTCATATGGAGCTACGCCGGCCTGCGGCCGCTCTATGACGACGGTTCGCTCAAAGCTTCGGTCGTGACGCGCGATTACGCCTTCGATCTCGACGCGCCGGAGGACGCCGCGCCCTCGCTGTCGATCTTCGGCGGCAAGATCACCACGGCGCGCCGTCTCGCCGAACATGCGCTCGACGAACTCGCGCGCTTTCTGCCCCAGCATGGCGCGGCCTGGACGGCGGACGCGGTCTTTCCAGGCGGCGACATGCCGCAAGGCTTCGACAGATTTCTCGCAGATCTCAAACGCGACAAGCCATTTCTTGGCGACGCATTGGCGCTGCGGCTCGCGCGCGCCTATGGAACGCGCGTGTTCGTAATCTTGAAGGATGCGCGAGAGTTCAGCGATCTCGGCCGCGATTTCGGCTGCGACCTGACCGAGGCGGAGATCGCCTATCTGCGCGAGAACGAATGGGCGCGCACGGCCGAAGACATTCTGTGGCGTCGCTCCAAGCTCGGCCTGCATATGAGCGCCACGCAGCAGCAGGCGCTGCGGGAGTTTATCGGCGCATAACAATTTCTCGCGCGTCATGGCCGCGCTTGTCGCGGCCATCCGCGAAATATTCCGCAACGTCCTGGCGTGGATGGCCGGCGCAAGGCCGGCCATGACGCAGTTGGATCATCGTCGCGCGACTGCCAGCGGAGCGGCGCAATCAACTATTCACCAAGCGCCGCCTGCGCCGCATTCACCGAGGCGGCGCCTTCAATCACGCTTTTCGCCAGACCGGGCGCCGCGACCGCCATGTTCTCAATAAAGAAGCGCGCCAGCGCGGCATAGCGCGCGGCCTTGGCGTCGCCTTCGGCGGCTGCGCGCCGCGCGCCTTTCACGAGCAGGGTCGCGCCGCGGGCCAGCGCGAAGAGACGCAGATAGGGCGTCGCGCCGGCGAGTGCGCCGGCGAGGTCGGCTTTCGTCAAAAACACGCTCGCCTGCGCCAGCGTCTCGACACTCTCGCGCAACGCCTCGCGCGAAACATCGACTTCGCCCGCGATGGCGCGCATGTCGTCGATCTCGCGCGCGAGCGCCGCGCCGTCGCCGCCGCGGATCTTGCGCGTCACGAGATCAATCGCCTGAATGCCGTTGGTGCCTTCGTAGATGGCGCAGATGCGCGCGTCGCGCATGAGCTGCGCAACGCCGGTCTCCTCGATATAGCCCATGCCGCCGAAGACCTGAATGGCGAGCGAGGTCGTCTCATTGGCGATATCGGTCGAAAACGCCTTGGCGACGGGCGTCAGGAGAGAAGCGCGCTCATGCGCCGCCGCCGCGCGCGCGGGATCGCTTTCGCGATGCGCGCGATCGATCGCGGCGGCCGTCTCGTAGCAAATCGCCCGAGCGGCGGCCGTTGAACTCGCCATGGTCAGCAGCATGCGCGCGACGTCCGGATGCTCGATGATCGCGCTCGTCTCCTTCGCGCCGGGGGCGCGCCCCTGCTCGCGCTCGCGGGCGTATTGAAGCGCCAATTGCGTCGCCCGCTCGGCGAGGGCGACGCCTTGCAGGCCCACCGACAGACGGGCGTTGTTCATCATCGTGAACATGCAGGCGAGACCCTTGTTTTCCTCGCCGATGAGAAAGGCGACCGCGCCGTCCTCATCGCCATAGATCATCGTGCAGGTCGGCGAGCCGTGGATACCGAGTTTGTGCTCGATCCCGGCGCAGCGCACATCGTTGCGCCGCGTGAACGCGCCGGTGTCGTCGGGCAGGAATTTCGGCGCCAGAAAGAGCGAGATGCCCCGCGTGCCGGCGGGCGCGTCGGGAAGGCGGGCGAGGACCAGATGCGCGATATTGGGAGCAAGATCATGCTCGCCATAAGTGATGAAAATCTTCTGGCCGAAGAGGCGGTAGGAGCCGTCATCGGCGCGTTCGGCGCGCGTGCGCATGAGCCCGAGGTCGGAGCCGGCGCCTGGCTCCGTTAAATTCATCGTCGCGGTCCATTCGCCGCTGACGATTTTGCGCAGATAAGTTTCCTTCAGTTGCGCGCTGGCGTGCGCCTCCATCGCCTCGATTGCGCCATGGCCGAGCAGCGGACAGACGGCGAACGCCATGTTGGCGGCGTTCCACATCTCCGTGCAGCCGGCGTTGAGCAGGGCAGGGAGGTCCAGCCCGCCGTAGTCTTGCGCGGCCGCGATGGCGTTCCAACCGCCGTCCCGCCATTGCGCATAGGCCTCGCGCCAGCCGGGCGGCGTCGCAACGGCGCCATTGGCGTATGTCGCGCCGACGCGGTCCCCAATCCTGTCGAGCGGCAGCAGAATCTGTTCGGCGAATTTGGCGGCCTCGGCCAGCGTCTGTTCGGCGACGCCGTCGGCAAGATCGCCGTAGACTGCGCCCGCCTCGATCGCGCCCTCGCCGGCCGCGAGCCGAAGGGCGAAAACAATATCATCGAGCGGCGCGCGGTAGGGCATTGCGATTGTTCTCCGATCCGGATCGTCATGGGAATCTAGCGCGCCAATAGGGCCGCACAGCCATCTACGCCATCTGCGGCAAGACGCATATGACTTGTCGCGACGCGCAGCGACCGGTAAAATTCCCGCATCGTTCATTCCGAAAATTAGAGGGGCTCATGCCGCTTTTCGCCTATCGCTGCAACGGCTGCGCGCATGAGTTCGAGACTCTGTCGCGTTTCGACGAAACGCCCCAATGCCCGGCTTGCGGCGGCGCCCATGTCGAGCGCCAGCTTTCGTTGATCGCCCGACCGGCGGCGGCCGGAGAGTCCTCGGAGAGCTGCGCCGCGATGGCGGGCGGCGCGCCCTGTCCGAGTTGCCCGGCATTCGCAGGCCAAATGTGACGTCGGCGGCGGCGACTCTACTCGGGGCGCGCCGCATCGTCGTTCCAGCCAACGGAATTGAGTTTGAGGTTTTCGAGGCGGGCGCGGGCGATCGGCTGGCGCTGCTCCTGCATGGCTTTCCCCAGCACGCCGTGATGTGGCGCCATCTCGTCGCCCCGCTGGCCGCGGCGGGATATCGCGTCTGGGCGGTCAATCAGCGCGGCTATGGGGCGACAACGCGTCCGGCGAAGAAAGAGGCCTATTCGCTCGAGGCGCTCACCGGGGACCTCGCCGCATTGATCGACGCCGCCCGTCCGGCTTCGGTGATGCTCATCGGCCATGATTGGGGCGGCTTCATCGCCTTTGTCGTGGCCATTCGCAAATTGCGCCGCATCGACGCTCTTGTCGTTTTGAACATTCCGCACCCCTTGTGCTTCCGGCGGGCGCTGGAGCAGGAATGGCGGCAGAAGCTGAAGTCCGCCTATTCTGCGTTTTTTCAGCTGCCCTGGCTGCCCGAGCTCTTGCTGTCCGCACGCGGCGGCGCCGTGGCGCAGCGGCTGATGCATTGGCTCGCAGGCCGGGACGGCGTCTTCTCGAAGGAGGCGATGGCGATCTATCGCGCGAATGTGGCGGCCCCCGGCGCGGCCGCCGCGATGCTCAACTGGTATCGCGCCGCCGGCCGCGACATTCTCGAGGCCGAAGACCTCGATCAGCGGATCGATGCGCCTACGCTCGTCCTGTGGGGCGTGGATGACGCGGCGCTCGGCGAATCCTGTCTCGACGGCACAGAACGATATGTCGGCGATCTGCGGATCGCGCGGCTGCCAGGCGTGTCGCATTGGACGCCGGAAGACGCGCCGGAGAAGGTCAACAAGTTGATTTTGAGCTTTGCGTCAAATATTCCGCGCTGATCGCCGAAAAATCGGCTTGACGGCTCCGGGAACGGTTGACTTGGCGCGCAGGCGTGGGAATCTCTTCCCTGGTCCCGGACTCCGTCCGGCGGTCGCTGTTTTGCGCCTTGGCTCAGCTGCCGGCTTTTGGCCAAGAGAAGGAGATGATCCATTCGCCGTCCAATGAAGAGCATCGCAGCCCCCCAAAAGGAAGGGCCGCGCATCAATCGGGAAATTCGCGCGCGAGAAGTGCAGCTAATCGATTCCGAGGGGAAAAATCACGGCGTCGTCCAATTGCCGGACGCGCTGGACATCGCCGAAGCGGCGGGGCTCGATCTCGTCGAGATCGCGCCTAATTCCACGCCCCCCGTCTGCAAAATTCTTGATTACGGGCGTTTCCGCTTCGCCGAGCAAAAGAAGGCCGCCGAGGCGCGCAAGAAGCAGAAAGTCGTCGAGGTTAAGGAAATCAAGCTTCGGCCGGGCATCGACGATCATGACTACGGCGTGAAAATGAAGGCGGTGCGCCGTTTCTTCGAAGAGGGCGACAAGGTTAAGGTCACCCTTCGCTTTCGCGGGCGCGAAATCGCCCATCAGGATATCGGCTATCGGCTCCTGTCACGCGTGAAGGCGGAGACCGCCACGCTGGCCAAGGTCGAACTCGAACCGTCCATGGAAGGGCGGCAAATGGTGATGGTGCTGGCGCCTCGATAGCGCGCGCCTCGCCGCAAGGGCAGGGGCCGGGCTGCGGCCGGGAGTGGCGATCGCCATGATTGACTCTGGGTTTCGCACGCGGGCCGCGCGCCGCGCCCGCGTTATCGGCGCGGCGGCGCTGATTGCTGTGGGCGTCGCGCCGGCCAGAGCCCAGCTCATGCTGCCCGGGGCGGTGGCGCCGAGTCCCCAGGGGACCGTCGCCAGTCCGGGACAATCAAAGAAACGGAGCGTCGGCGGCGAGATGGGCGCGGCCGCCGGACCCGCCATCATGCCGAAGGCGCCCGCCGAAGACGCGATCGTCGGAAAAATTCTCAAACATGACGGCGAAGGAAGCGCCATCGAATTCTCACGCGCCGACGCCGACCTGCAGGTCGCGAAGCTGACGCTCGTCGGCGATAATCTGCGGCGATCCGGCGAGGCCTGCCGCGTCGAAGTCTCGGGCATGCCCTTGAAGCTCACGGCGCTTGAGAGCGACAACGGACTTCGTCGCTATCAGATCGGATTTCCAGCCTGTTCCTTCACATTCGACGTTCTTGACGGCGCAATCCTCGTCACCAATGAGGGCAAGGCCTGCGAACTGAAGGAAGCGGGTTGCCGCGCCGATCCCGAAGGGCTTTGGGGGATGGGCGCGGACGAGATCGACCCCAAGAAGGGCGAAGAGATGCTTGGGTCCCGCGCGCGCGTGGAAAAGACCGTCCGCAGCAATTTCCGCACGCTTTACGACCGCAACAAGAAGGAAAAGGCGATACGAAGCTTTCTCGTCAAGGAACAGGCGGGCTTCTCGTCGTGGCGCGAGGAAGTGTGCCGCTCATACGCGCGCGAGCCGGATTTCGGCTATTGCGCCTTGCGATTGACGGAAGCGCGCGCGATCGCGCTCGGCGCGCAACTCGCCTCTGGCGTCAAGCTGCCGCCGGGCGTCGCCGAAGAGATCGCGGCGGAGAACACGAAGAAGGACGCGAAGAAATAGCAAGGCGCCGCCGGTATCATCGTTGTCGCGCGAGCCAAATGGTGTGTTTGCCGCAGGTCGGATCCTCTAGCGCATGAGCGACGACCTCGAAATCATTTGCGCTGAGCAGTAAGTTATATTCTTCGCTCGCGAGACTTGCGTGATAAAGCGACTCGCCTTCGAATTCGCCGATCGCCTCACCATGCGCGGGTCCGCTCGTGAACATCAGCGCGGCGCCCGGCGCGGCGTGAGCGCGAAAGATCGGAAACATCTGGCGCTGATCGTCGAAACCCAAGTGAAAGAAACTGTCCCAGGCGATGATTCCGTCGAAGCGGCGCTCCAGCGAAAGCTCACGCATGTCGGCGACGCGCCATTCGCTTTTAGGAAAGCTCTCCCGGCACAGCTCTATGATCTCGGGCGAGGAGTCGACGCCCGTCACCTCGCATCCTTTTTCGATCAGATAGCGGGCGATGGGCTTGCCCGAGCCACAGCCGAGATCGAGCACGTTCGCTTTGGCGGGCAGAAGATTTCTGAATCGATCGAGCCAATGAGCTTCCATCAGCCGGTCACCCCGGCGCTCCGCCCAAAGATGCGCGTGACGCCGATAAAGCCCGATGATGCGCTCGGCTCCGTTGATCATGTTTTCAGTTGGTCACGAATTCAAGTGTCGCCGGAGGTTCGCGGCGACACTATCCCTTTCGCATTAACATGCCGCGCGCTGGATCATAAGCGAGGATTGCCGCGATGAGGAAGGCGCTCGTGTAGGCGAAAACAATCGCGAGCGAGGTCCACGCGACTTTCTCATAAAAGGCGAAGCGGATGAGTTCGACCGCATGGGTGAACGGATTGACCTCGCACACGTAATAGAGCCAGGGGCTCGACTCCTTTACGCGCCACAGCGGGTAGAGCGCGGAGGAGGCGAAGAACATCGGAAAAATCACGAAATTCATCACCCCGGCGAAGTTTTCGAGCTGTTTAATCAGCGATGACAGCAGCATGCCGAGCGCGCCGAGCATCAGGCCGCTGAGCGCGAGCGCCGGCAGCAGGGTGAGATAGCCCCAATTCGTTAGTGGCTCGATCTCCCAGAAATAGGCGATCACCAGGAAGGCGTAGACCTGCAGTATCGAGACGGCGACGCCCGCCAGAAGTTTGGAGCCGAGCAGAAACCAGCGCGGAAAGGGCGAGACGAGCAGCGTGCGCATACTGCCCATTTCGCGGTCGTAGACCATCGAGAGCGAGGACTGCATGCCGTTGAACAGCTGGATCATCGCCATCAGGCCGGGCGCGATATAGACCTCGTAGAGAACGTAAGTTTCGTAAGGCGGGATGATCGACACGCCGAGCACCTGCCGGAAGCCCGCCGCGAAGATGAAAAGCCAGACGAGCGGGCGCACCAGCGCCGAGACGAAGCGTTCGCGCTGATGCAGAAAGCGCAGGCCCTCGCGCCAGACGACTCCCGAGAGACAGATGAGGTATTGGCGAAGGGTGAAGCCCCTTTCGTCGTCGAGTGAGGAAGGGGAGGGAAGGTCGGCTTCCGAGGTCATGGCAAGCTCGCCAGCGCAAGAGTTTTCATTCGTGACCCCTTCACTGCCTTGTGGCCTGGGCAAACACAATAAACGCTAAAAAAATGAAGGAGATAATGGCGTAGCGAGTCAGATAGCTCGCGACATCGCGTCGAGAACCTTCGATCGCCAATTTGGGGTGGCCTTTTGGATAAGCGATGACAACCCGTTGGTCCATGCGAGGCTCGAACTGACGCTCAACAAAAAAATTATAGCTCTTGCCTTCGACAACATATTCGAGCTTGCAACGAAAATAGTCTCGCGGCTTTTCGCCGCCATCGCGGCAGAACTCCGCGTCGACGAACTTTGCTGCAGCTTCTTCTACCGGACGGAGCGCGAAGAGCAGCGGCTTCCAAGATAGAATGACGTAGACGATCACGATCAGGATAAGGACGATTAAGAGGCCGAGCATTTAAGAGTTCATCCTCTCAGCCAACCTTTTTCCCGTTCTGCGGGGCGAGGTTGTGCGTCTTGGTCATGCGCGCAAACGCGTCGCCAATGGTCGCCGCGTCCTGCGCCGCGACGATCTCCCGCGCCCCGTCGGTCGCGAGCACCTTGCCCTGATGCAGAATGATCACCTGATCATCGTCGGCGATCTCGTCGACAAGATGCGTGGTCCACAAAACGCCGAGATGTTGATCGCGCACAAGACCGCGGACAAGCGCGAGGAGATCGGCGCGGGCCTTGACGTCGAGCCCGACCGTCGGCTCGTCAAGAAGCAACAGCCGCGGATCATGCAGCAGCGCGCGGGCAATTTCGACGCGGCGCATCTGTCCCCCAGACAGAGAGCGGGCCTTGTCCTTGGCGCGGTCGGCGAGGCCCGCGCGCGATAGCGCCGCCTGTCCAAGGCGGCGCGCGTCGATCGGGCCAATGCCGTGCAGGGCTGCGTGGTAGAGGAGATTCTGCATCACGCTGAGTTCGAGATCGAGCGTGCGCGCCTGAAAGACGACGCCCAGCTGGCGCAGCGCTGCGCCGGGCTCGCGCATGACGTTATGGCCGAAGATGTCAATCTCGCCGTGGCGCGCCGCATAGAGCCGCGTGATCAGCGAGAACAGCGTGCTCTTGCCTGCGCCGTTCAATCCAAGCAGCGCCGTGAAGCTGCCCGCCGGCACGGAAAAGCTGACGTCGTCGAGCGCCTTGCGCGCGCCATAGGCGTGGCTGACGTTTCTGACGTCGAGCGCGAGGTTCACGGTGCGCGCTCCAGACCCAACGCCAGCCAAATGGCGTCGTAGCGGGTGTCCTTCCCGGCGCGCGCAATGCGCGCGACCGGGAATCCAGGACTGCGGCGTGTGTCTCGAAAAGTGGCCCTGGATTCCCGATCGCGCTTCGCGCGTCGGGAATGACAGGCGGGAAGACCCATCCTCATTGCGGCGCCACGACGACGCCCCACGGAAAGGCGCCGGCCGGGATCGACTTCAACACTTTGAGCGAGGCGACGTCGATCACCGAAACATCGTTGGAGACGCCATTGGCGGTGAGCAGATATTTTTCATCTGGCGTGAAAGCGAGATGCCAGACGCGCTGACCGACAAGCAGATATTTTTCGACCTTTTTCGTCTCGGCGTCGATCACCGCGACGCGATTTGCCGGCCCCAGCGCCACGAAGGCGCGTTTGCCGTCACGGGTGATCGAAATGCCGATCGGCTGGATCGCTTCCTTAGACATCGCCGGAATGTCGAAGACGATCTTCTGCGTCAATTCGCGTTTGACGGGATCGATGATCGCGACCGTGCCGCCGACTTCCGACGAAACCCAGAGCTCCGACCCGTCCTTCTTGAATTCGGCGAAGCGCGGCCGGGCGTCGACAAGAATATTGGCGACGATCTCTTTCGACTGCGTGTCGATCAGATGCGCCATATTGGTCGTCTCAGAGGTATTGACGAGCAGCTTGCCGTCGGGACTGACCGCCATGCCCTCGGGTTCGACGCCGACGGGAATGTCGCCGATGATTTCTTTCTTCTTCACGTCGATGAGCGTGACCAGATTGTCGTTTTCGTTCGAAACATAAATCACGTCGCCGCCGGGACTAAGCGTCAGGAGCTCGGGATCTGGTCCCGACGGCAGTTTGCCGGTGACTTTGAGCGTCTTCGTGTCGAGCACCTGAATGGCGTCGTCGTCGCCGGCGCAGATGTAGAGTTCCGACCCGTCCTTGTTGAGTTCGATGCCGCGCGGGCGCCGGCCGACCTTTACGGTCGCGATCGCTTCGAGCTTTTCGGTGTCGATGACGGTGATCGAATTGCCCTTTTCATTGCTGACGTACGCCTTGTAGGCATGCGCGGGCGTCAAAGAGAGCATCGCGCAGACGCAGGCGGATACAGTCATGCTAATCGCATAATTCGCGTCATGTCCGCGCTTGTCGCGGGCGTCCACGCCGTTGGGACTCGCGCGGGGATGGCCGGGACAAGCCCGGCCATGACGCGGAAAGCGAGCAAGCAGAAAGGAAAGGCCGAGTCTGCAGCAGCTCAATACCGAGGTGGGGGCGCGCTTCATTTTAATTTGCATTTCGTCTCGGGCTGGTCGACGCCGAGCGTATCAAGCTCGCTGGTTTGATGGAGAAAGCCTTCCTGCGGCGAAATCGAGACGACCATGCGTCCATCGGCAAGCAGTATCGGCTGGCGCAATTGCTGGTTCCACGGCCGTAGCGTAAGCCGCACGCCCTTGAACGCGGCGATCGAGAAGTCCTTGCCGAGCAGGTAGAGGCGCAGCTTCTTGGCGTCGTTCGAGGCGGTGCGGGTCGCGGCTTCGCCGATCATTCGCATAGCGAGCCACGCCGCATTGTCTCGCGCCGTCATCGAGCGTTTGAACGTCTGGACGAAGCGGTTTTGCAACTGGCGCGCGCCCCATTGCTCGTGTGAGGCGTCCCAGCTTGTGGGCGTGAGCCCGCCCGCGCCCGCGACGGGACGCGGGTCCCAGGTGCGGTAGGGCAGATAGCCGCCGAAAACGTCGCTCTCGTCGGCCGCGATCAACACGTCATAGGCGGGCGCGTTCTGCGTCAAGACCGGGATCTGCCGCTGGGTCTGCACGGAGCCCGAATCGCTGCGCCGGCCCCCGCCTGTGTCTTCGTAGACGCGTTCCTCGACGATCTTGCCGCCAAACTTCTTGGCGCTGTTGCGCATCGCTTGCGCCAGCAGTTCGTCGTTCGGATGCGATCCCTTGATGAGCAGCCAGCGCCGCCACTGCTTCCAGACGAGATATTGCGCCAGACCGTCCGCGAGCATCGAACGCGTTGGCGCGACATGAATGACATTGGCCCGGCAGTCGGCTTCGCGCAGCCGGTCGTCCGCGGCGGAAATATTGAAGAGCAGCGCGCCCTTCGCCTTGGCGCGGTCGCTCGCGGCGAGCAAAGGCTCCGCCGACAGGTCGGCGATGATCAGCGAGACGCCTTTGTCGACGAGCGCGTCAACCGCAGCGCCGGCGTCGGCGCCGTCATCGAGGCGTTCGTCGATGGTTTCGAAGCGCTGATCGGTGAATTTGCCCGTGGTGTTATTGTCGGCGGCCCCGAGCAGGGCGCCGGCAAGCGCGTCATCGGCAGCGGGAATGTCGAGGATCGAGAGCGTTTCGCTCGAATGCGCCTCGCGCAGCACGCCGACTTTCACATCGAGCGTTTCGGCCGCGGCGGGGAGCGCCGCGAGCGCAAAACAAAGGGCGCCGATCAGGCTTTTCATGTCGCCTAAATGGCGGCTTTGGCGCGCGGGATCAAGTCGCAATCCCAGCGCGCCAAGTCCTTCACCGCGTCGCGCGCTGCAGCGCCTTGCCCTTCTTGGATTTGAGCTCTTTCGCGTCCAGCGTCCCGTCCGAGTCGGGATCGGCGTCCTTGAACAGGCCCGTGACATAGACCAGGTATTCGTCCTTGGAGAGCGTGCCGCTATTGTCCGAATCGGCTGCGGCGAAATCGTTCTTCGGAATGCGCTTGCCGACCTCCTTCTGGTCCAGCGTGCCGTCGCTGTCCGTTTCGAGAATCACAAACACCTCCTCCGCCGATTTAGTGACCTCGTTGAGATCGACCGTGCCGTCATTGTCGCCGTCGAGCGCGGCGACGGGCGCCGACGCCTTTTTTGCGTGCGCTCCCGCGGCCGGGAGAGCGACGGCTCCGGCCAAGGCGAGCGCGCCAATCCATAAGGCTTTCTTCATATGCGCCTCCGTTAGTTAGGCTCCACGCGGGAAATATAGGGCGCCGCGGGCCGAGCCAGCTAGCGCCCGCAAAAAAATGAGCGGCGGCCGGGGAGGACCGCCGTCGGCCAAGGTCAATAGGTGATCTTGACGCCCCCGTAGACGCCGAGCGGCGGGCCGATGGAAACCATGCGTGGATTGTTGAAGGCGAGAAAGCGGATGTCGTTAGTGTCAAAAAACGTGCCAAAGCTGCGGGCGCGGGTGTTGGTGACGTTTTCAAGCAGACCATAAAGCTGGATGTTCGGGCCAAGCTGGTAGGACGTGCGTAAATTGAGGATGCCGTAGGACGGCAGCGTGCCGGCGAAGTTGATCTCGTCGCCGCGAATCCACGGACCTGACGTGTATTGAACGTCCGCGCCAATCTTCCACAGCGGGTTTACCGCGAAGTCGAATCCACCCTTCATGCGGTGACGCGGCACCGACGTGAGATTGGCGCCGGGGGTAATAAGGATCGAGCCGCCGGTGCCGAAGACCTGCGTCAGCGGATTGTCCGGCGCGCCGAGCACGATCGTGGAGCGGAACGTCGCATCCGTGAGGGTGTAGCTGAAAAATGCGTTCAGCCGTTCGTCCGTATAGCGCAAGGATGTTTCAAATCCCTGGCGCAGCGTCGTGCCGGCGTTGGTGAAATAGCCGCGGCCGTTGATCGTGCTGGGCACGCTCAGAATGTCGTTGAAGCTGTATGTCCGAAAGAAACCGAGATTCCAGTTAAGATTGCCGGGAAGCGAATCCGCATAGGCGGGGAGGACGGCTGGCATGTGCAGATTGCCGCGAAGGCCCGCCTCCACCGTCTGCGACTCCACCTGCTTTAGCGGCGGATCGGCGACGAGGAAATTGTCGATGAGGCAGGGGCGGTTGGGATCGGCGCAGCCGAGTTCGAGCGGCGTCGGCGCGCGGTTGCCCTCCGAATAGCTGGCGTAGGCGGCGACGTTCGGCAGAATTTTGTAAGTCAGGCCGGCGACGGGATTGATGCGGGTGAAAACGCCATTGCCGTTGAGCGTCGTGCCGATCATGTCATAGAGGGCGATGCCGGCGCGGTTGAAGCGGGCGCCCGCCGTTACGGTCAACGCCTCGGTCAGATCGAGCGAGTCGAGCGCATAGACGCCGAGATAATCATTCGCCGCGCGCACCGAAACGCTGGAAATGCCGGTCGCCTGCTCTTCGACGATGTAGCCGAAGCCGGCAACGACGAGATTGGGCTGTATGATTCCCAGCTCTTCATTGGCGGAGAAGGCGGTCCAGCCGTGATCGTAGCTGACGCCGAAGGTGATCTTGTTGTGGAAGCCGAAGTAGAGATCGTCGTTCGTCACCTGGACCGTGCCGCCGACGGTGCGCGACCGCGTCCAGGTTCGGTCGACGGCGCCGAGCGCGACCTGCCCGTTGAAGAAGTTGGGGATATTCGTGTCGCCGATGTCGGTTTCGCAGAATTCCTCGCCCTCTTCGCACTCGAACTCGGTGGTGTTGCCGTCGACCCGCGCCTGATCAAAGGCGCGGTAATGAATGTCGCCAAACAGCTTCCAGGTCGGCGTCGCCTGAAACACGCCATTGATGTCGAACATCGAGAGCGTATTCTTGATCGTCTGCGGCGTGGTGAACACCGAGCTTTCGTCGAGATTGACCAGATCGACCGGCGCAGGCCCTGAAACGCCGAATTTGTTGTTCGCCAAGGTCACATTGGCGTGGATCTCGCCGCTCTCGCCGCGGTAGCCGACATCGCCATAGAAGCGCTTGATGTTCGCGCCGGAAAATTGACGGTAGCCTTTGTCGCCCAGCGCCTCCATGGCCATGTAGGTCGCGAACGGCCCCGAAATCAGGCCGTGCTGCATGGTCCCCTGGCGGCGGCCGCGGCTGCCGAAGCGGCCGTCGAGTTCGAAACCCTGCCAGGTGAAGCCGTTTTTCATGTCGACCGTGACAGCGCCGCCGATCGCGTTGAGGCCGAATAGCGGGTTGCCGGTGACGAGCGTGAAGCGGTCGATCGCCACGCTCGGGATCATGTCCCAATAGACGTTGTCGCCCCAGGCTTCGTTGATGCGAACGCCGTTCTGATAGACGGCGAGGCCTTGCGGCGTTCCGGCGATGGGCGAGGCGACGAAGCCACGAAAATCTACTTCCGGCAGAAAGGGGCCGCCCGCCACGTCGTTGACCGTCACGCCGGGCGCCTGGCGCAGAAGATTGCCGGTAAGGTCGAACGCGCGCGTGTTCTCCAGCTCCTTGCCGGTAATCGTGTAAGTCGCCGCTGGAACGGCATAGCGCACGACCGGAGACACTTGCGTCGTCGGCGCTGCCGCTGGCGCAACCGTCGCCCCGCGACCGATCGACGGGCGCTCGGACGCAGGCGCCGGCGCTGCGGGGCGCGACGTCGAACGCAGCGGCGCGCCGCCCACTTCAATTGTCGGCAGCGCCTGCTGCCCGCGTGCTGTCGTGGCGAGAGAGGCGCAAAGGGCGATGAGCGAGACTTGCTTTACGTAGCGCATGAACGACCTGAACATTCAAACCTTGTTGGAATGACTTATAACTTCGCCGCTCACGCCTGGTAGTGTTCGAAGACGACGATCGGGCAATATTTCCCGCCTGTTGCGCGACGGCTACACTTCTGAAAACTAACGGAAAATTACGGATAACATCCCGCGTTTGTCGGGAATATTTCCCGATCTCCGGGGACGAAATAGCGATAGGGACGAATTCAAACGCCTCAGGCACGGCAAGACCAACGCCCAGGCGAGCGCGCGACGAGCATGATGGTCGGCATCAGCGCCGGACCCTGCGCAGTCGGGAGGAGAGCGGAAGATCGCCCTGCCAGATTTTGGGGCGATCTTCAAATTTCCGGCGGACGGCACACTTACGCGATGTCGGCTAGCGTTGATGGCCGTCGCGCGGCGAAGATTTGAGGAGAAACCCGGTGATCGAGCAACTCTCGAACTTTCCCGATAATGTCGTTGCGATCGTCTGCAAGGGTCGTGTGACGAAAGCGGATTATGATTCCGTTCTTGTGCCTGCGGTTCGGGACGCGCTCGAGAAACACGACAAGGTCAGGATCTATTACGAAATCGCGCCCGACTTTGCGGGATTTGATCCGGGCGCGATGTGGGAGGATTTTAGGGTTGGCATGGAGCATCTCACGCGCTGGGAGCGGGTCGCGCTCGTCACGGACGTTGAGTGGATCAAGCACACCATGCAGTTTTTCAGCTTCATGATGCCGGGCGACATGAAGGCCTTTCCGACCGCGCATGCCGATCAGGCGCGCGACTGGATTGTCGCTCAGTGACGCGCCGCTCCGCCCTCGCGCATCGGCAGCGACGCGGTTAGCCGCGCGCCGCCCTTTGCGTCGTTCGCAAGCGTGAGCGCGCCGCCAAGCGCGCCGACTCGTTCGCTCATGCCGCGCAAACCGAGACCGCTCGAAGACGGAGAACGAGCCGCTTGGAGACCCGCCCCATTGTCCCGCACGATAATATGCAATGCGTCCGTCGACCGCTTGACGGCAACCTCGACTCGATTGGCGCCTGAATGTCGAAGCGCATTGGCGAGCGCTTCCTGCACGATGCGATAGGCGGTGAGCGCGGTCGCTTCTTCGATATCCCCTGAGGCGCCGTCGAGCGTCAGCGCGATGGCGACATTGGGGTTGGCTTCGCGCCAGCCTTGCGCCAGCGCCTGCAAGGCGTCGGCAAGTCCCATTTCTTCGAGCGCCGCGGGGCGCAGCCGCCCGAGAATGCGCCTATTGACCTGTTGCAAGGCGCCGATCTGCGCGTCGATCCGGGCGCAATCTTCGGCGAGGCGTGCGGCGTCGGCGGCTGGCGCGGCGGCGCGACGGGCCAATGCGCCCACGCCGGCGCGCACGCTGAACAGGAAGGGACCGATCTCGTCATGCAGATCGCGCGCGATATCTTTGCGCTCTTCGTCCTGCACATCGATCATGCGCCGCACGAGAAGCCGGTTTTCATCGTCGAGCCGTTGCAGCGTCGCGGCCAGCGCGTTGATCCGCTCGGCGATGATCACGAACTCCGGCGAGCCGTCGGCGGGAACGCGCATCGCATGTTCGCCGCGCTCCAGACGCTGCAGGCCCTCCGCAAGCGTCGCCACCGGACGAAGCGTTCGCGACACGGCGAGTGAAACAAGCGCGAAGGCGGCGACCGCAATTCCAACGCCGCCGATCGCCAACCAGACGATCTCCTGCCAGATCTCGGCGATCTCATCGGCGGGATTGGGCGCGATGACGATCGTCGCGCCGCGGCCGGTTGCAATCCTTGTCGCGGCGGCGTTCGGCAGCACCAGCCGGGTGAACCACTGCGGCGCGCGATCGACCTTCTCCGGCGCCGGGATTTCCTCTTCGGCGAGCGTGACGCGAACGTGGCGCAGCCGCCGCACGTCGGCCAGAAGCCGGGCGATCTCGGCCTGCGGATCGGGCGCCGCGCCGAGCCGGCTCAGCGTTGCGTCCACCAGTTCGCGCGCGAGGCGCGTCGCCCCGTCGGCCTCGGCGCGAACGCGCGCGCCTGCGTGCAGGACGAGCAGGCCGACGCCGAGCGCCAGTCCCAGCGCGAGCACGACGCCGAGCAGCAGCGACAGGCGAAGGCGCAGGGAGAGCCTTCGAAGCATGGGCGTCTTCTCTAAAGAAGCGTGCGACTTTACGAAAGGCGGCGATGGCGTCAATGTCCTCGCCTGCCTCTTCGCCATTCTCGGAATCGTGGAGCCACGTCGAATATGCGCGTTCTTATCGTTGACGACCATCCGATCATCGTTTCCGGCTGCGCGGCGATGCTCGCCGGCGAGGGAGATATCGATGTCGTCGACGCGCGTGACGCGGAAACGGGTCTTGCCGTTTTCATGGCGCAAAAGCCCGATGTGACGGTCGTCGACATCGGGCTTCCGGGCGTGTCCGGATTCGAGCTGACGCGCCGCATTCTCCAAGCCGATCCGCAGGCGCGCATCGTCGTTTTCAGCATGAATGACGATCCGATCTTCGCGGCGCGGGCGATTCAGATGGGCGCCAAGGGCTATGTGACGAAAAACGACGATCCCTATCTTTTGCTGACGGCGCTGCGCGAGGTCGCTACCGGCGGCGTCTTTCTGATGCCCCAGATCGCCAATCGTCTCGCCTTCGAAAAGAGCGGCGCGGCGAGCAGCCCGCTCTCCGCGCTCACGGCGCGAGAGTTGGAGATTTTGCGGATGCTCGGACGCGGGCTCGGCATGGCGCAGATCGCCGACGCGACTCAGGTCTCTTACAAGACCATCGCCAACAGCTGCTCGATCATGAAACGAAAGCTCGGCGCCCGCACGCCGATGGAGCTGATGCGCATCGCGCTCGAACACAGGCTGACGTGAGAGATGCGCTGCTTCTCCCATTTGCGGGAGAGGGACGCTCGGCCTATTTCGTCTCCGCTTCCGGATAGGGCTCCGGCGGCGAATAATTCGCCGGAACCGGACCCGTCAGCGCGCCGAGAAAGGCGACGATATCGGCAGCATCCTCCTGCGACAGCTCCTGCCCGAGCTGCGTCTTGCCCATGATTTTCACGGCTTTGGTCAGGTCATCGACCGATCCGTCGTGGAAATAGGGGCCCGTCTTCGCGACGTTGCGCAGGCTCGCGACCTTGAACACATAAAGGTCGGCGTCATTCTTGGTGACGTCCGCGCGGCCGCTATCCGGATTGGCGACTCCGGTTTCCTTCCAATAGTCGGACACGACTCCAAATTTTTGGAAGGAATTGCCGCCGAGGCCCGCGCCATTGTGGCAAGAGGCGCAGCCAAGATCGATGAACTTGCGCAGTCCCGCCTGCTGCTGCTTCGACAGCGCCGCGACGTCGCCGGCGAGGAAAGCGTCGAATTTGGACGGCGTCAGCAAGGTGCGCTCGAAGGCGCCGACGGCGACGCCCCAATTTTTCGAATTGATCGGGTCCTTATCGCCGGGGAACGCCTTGGCGAAGGCGTCGGCATAGGCGGGGATCGCCTTGAGCTTGCTCATCGCCGTCGCCTGATCGGGATTGCCGAAGCTCGCCGCCCCAAGCAGCGATTTTTCCGCCTGATCTTCGAGCGACTCGCGCTCGCCGCGCCAGTGCTGCTTGACATTCAGCGCGGCGTTGAAAATCGACGGCGCGTTGCGCGGATTCTCCTTGCCGAAGACGCCGATCGCCTTCGGCTGTCCATCGCTCGCCTGCTTGTCGGGCAGATGGCAATGCGCGCAACTGACATTGCCGTCCATCGACACGCGGTTTTCGAAAAACAGCCGCCGACCGAGTTCGATTCGCGCCGCGGCCGTGGGATCGCTGGCGGCGGCAGGAACGGCGATGGGCTGAAAATTCTGCTTCGCGTCCGCGAGCAGCCTCTTCGTGTCCGGATTTTCCGCTCGGGCGGCGGTCGCGGCGAACAGGGCGGAGACGAGGCCGATGAAGAATAGGGATGAGCGCAAAGCGACGCTCCTTTGTCGCGGTCAGCCACGCGATGGATGTCGGCCAAAAAAAGATCGAGCCGGCGAATCGAAAAACGCAACCGCTGGGCGTAGCGCTCTTCTCGCCGGCTCGATTCGGGAATTCATTGGCGCCTTCGAGGACGAAGGCCGCGCCGAAATTAGATCTCGGCAGACTCGTAGCTGGTGATTTCCATGCCGACGCAGACTTCGACAATCACGGGAGTCGTCCAGGCCATTTATTCCTCCGTTTTTGGACTCTTTCCGGCTCTGCCTGCTTATGTTGGCGCAGCGCCCGCAGGTTTAAGCTCGGGGCAGCATTTAGCATGATCGCAAACGCTGCGCAAATCCGATGCGACGCACAATGCGCCGCCGCCAGCTATGGCCGCCGGCGCGTGCGGGATCGCCCGGACGACCGCCGGAAGCAAATGACGCGGCCGGACGTCTCGACAGGCGCCGTGACGGCTGATAGGCATAAGCAAAACGCGGGAGGAGCCGCCCGGCTCGGCGAGTAGGCGCTAAAAAACAAATGGATAGCGTTCACTTCGCCGTTAAGCTTTCGAGCTTGGCCAGGGCAGGCCGCAAATCGGGGTAGGGATGGGGACAGCAACGCTCGACGGCAAGGCGATTGCGCTTGACGACGCCTATCGACATGCCGCCAAAATTCTAAGCTCAGCGGCGTTTCCGCTCATCGCCGGCCTTGGCGCCGACGTCGCGGGGGCGCGCGCCGCCATTCTCCTTGCGGAGAGGCTGAAGGGCGCGTTCGACCATCTCGCGTCGCGCGAAACGCTGGCCGATATCGACGTCAAGCGCTCCTTCGGCATGTTCACGACGACGGCGAACGAGGCGCGAGTCCGAAGCGACTGCGTCGTGCTCATCGGCCCCGGCCTGACGCGCGCCTGGCCGGAAATGCTGGAGCGGCTC